>Ga0256913_10000253_pt1 | contig 26735 bp, 22 predicted proteins | sample Axial_MatmetaG_FD_185970 | JGI IMG/M metagenome (GOLD analysis project Ga0256913, IMG submission 185970) | Deep-sea worm associated microbial mat communities from Axial Seamount, Juan de Fuca Ridge, Pacific Ocean - Axial_Mat | ecosystem: Environmental > Aquatic > Marine > Oceanic > Microbial... | reverse complement strand
CAAATTCATAACCATACTTCATTAATCGTCTATCGGCATTATCTTGGCGCAGTAACAACCGATGCTCTGCTCGCGATGTAAACATTCGATAAGGCTCGTTAGTTGATTTGCCAACTAAGTCATCAATCAAAACTCCAATATAAGACTCGTTTCGTCCAAGAGTAAACTCTCCTTTTCCTTGAATTTTCAGCGCCGCATTAATTCCGGCAACCAAGCCTTGAGCAGCCGCTTCTTCGTAACCGGATGTTCCGTTTATTTGTCCGGCAAAATAAAGCCCTTCAACCAATTTTGTTTCAAGCGTTAAATCAACTTGGTATGGCGGAAAATAGTCATACTCAACTGCATAGCCCGGTCTTATCATCTCTGCGTTTTCCAATCCTTTAATTGCATGCACTGCCTCGAGTTGAATTTCTTCCGGAAGCGAAGAAGAAAAACCGTTAAGATAAATTTGGTCGGAATTCAATCCTTCCGGTTCAAGAAAAAGTTGGTGAGCAGGCTTATCGCTGAATCTCACAATTTTATCCTCAATTGAAGGACAGTAACGCGGACCAGCTCCATTTATCAATCCGCCAAATAATGGTGAGCGGTCAAAACCTTTTTCTAAAATTCTGTGAACATTTTCGTCCGTGTAAGTAAGGTGACAACTAACTTGCTCTAAAAACGGAAATTTTTTTTTATTTGTCCTTAGCGAAAACGGTTCGGGGTTTTCATCTCCGGGTTGCTCTTCCAAAACGGAAAAATCAATTGAGCTTGCTCTTAGTCTTGGTGGAGTTCCCGTTTTAAGTCTTCCGTATTCAATTCCCATCCTTGCAATTGACTGAGTTAATCCGGTTGCAGCGGGCTCTTTATATCTTCCGCCAATTTCTGGAAATGGTCCCGTATACATCACCCCATTCAAAAATGTGCCTGAAGAAACAACAACGGCTTTACACTTTATCTCCTCTCCCGATTTGGTTTTAACGCCTACTATTTTTTTTCCTTCTTCAAAAGCTTCAACTACGGAATCCTCTATAATTGTTAGGTTTTCCACCAACGATACTACCCGACTTGCCTCTTGTTCATACAAGGCTCTATCCGATTGACATCGTCCGGCCCATACGGCCGGTCCTTTGGATTTATTCAGTATTCTAAACTGTATTCCTGTCTTATCGGCTATTAACCCCATCATGCCGCCCAATACATCAATCTCATGGACAAGGTGCCCTTTAGCGCTTCCTCCGATAGCAGGATTACAAGACAAACGTCCGAATGCGTTTTTATCCATCGTTACAACGGCAGTTGAAACTCCCATTTTAGCCGAAGCAACCGCAGCTTCAATTCCTGCGTGCCCTCCTCCAACTACAATTACATCAAATTCTCTCATTTTTTCCTTAATGTTTCACGTGAAACACCTTTAAGTTCTCTTTATATTAATTTCCAAACCAAGAAATTGTTCCACGTGAAACATTTTCTTTTATCTATTTACCAATACAAAATTTTGAAAATATATTGTTTAAAATATCATCCGTTGTTACTTTCCCTATTATTTCGCCGAGATGTTCTTCGGCTAATCTTAGGTCAACCGAAACAAATTCGCCGGTCATATTATTTAACAGTGAGTTTTTTGCATCTATCAAATTTGTTTTTGCTTTTTTTAAAGCATTGTAATGACGTACATTTGAAATAACCGCATTTTTTTCCGTATAACTTTTACTTCCCAATGCTTTTGTTTTTAACAAATCAAATAACTCTTTGATTCCCTTTCCTGTTAATGCCGAAATTCTAATATCAGTTTTGATATTTTCGTTGTCACTCAAATCAATTTTATTTAGCACCGTAATTATTTTTTCTTTTTTTGTAAGATTAATCAACTCATTGAACAACTCTTCCGAATACCCATCAAGCACATCGTTTATAAAAAGAACAATGTCGGCTTCCTTAACCGCCTCCCTACTTCTTTCAACACCCTCTTTCTCGACGGTGTTTTCCGTAAGTCGAATTCCGGCAGTATCAAAAAGTCGAAACAAAACGCCATCAATTGATACTTCCTCACGTATTATATCTCGCGTAGTTCCCGGAAGCTCACTAACAATTGCTCTTGACTCTTTCAACATGTAATTAAGTAGTGACGACTTCCCAACATTTGGCTTTCCGACAAGCGCAACATTTATTCCCTCTCGAATAACTCTCCCGAAAGAATACGTTTCCAACAATGATTTTATTTCTGAAATTATACTATCAATTTTCTTAATCGCTTCCTGCGAAGATAAAAACTCAAGGTCTTCTTCGGCAAAGTCCAATTCCAATTCCAACAAAGAAGAAACGGATAACAGACTTTCTCTAAGCTCTTCAACTTTTTGAGATAAAATACCATCGAGTTGATTTCTGGCTCCTCGCAAAGAGGCTTCTGTTCTGGCGTTGATTATATCAGCAACAGCTTCCGCTTGAGCAAGATCAATTTTCCCATTTAGGAATGCTCGCTTTGTGAACTCACCAGGTTCTGCTAATCTTATCCCTTTGGAAGTTAACAACTCAATAATTTTCCTTACTACTATTGTACTTGAGTGTGTACTTATTTCAACAGAGTCTTCGCCAGTATAAGAATTTGGATTAATAAAAACCGATACGAGCACATCATCAATCACCGCACTTTGTTCATTAATAATTTTACCATAGTGGATTGTATGTGTAGATGCATCTGTTAATTTCGATTTACCTCTAAATACACCGTCCAAAATGTTTATGCTTCCTTTTCCGCTAACTCTAATTACGGAGATTGCTCCTTCACCGACCGGAGTTGCTTGTGCGATAATTATATCTTCATTCATTTAATGTTATCAATAAAAATTAATTTTATAAAAACTTTAAATATAATAAGTTTTGTTGTTATTTACAAACCATCTTTTTTTGTAACTTATTATATTATAATAATTTACGGTGTTGGCTTTGTTTGTTTTAATTATATAAAAATTCTTTCGCATTAATAAAACAATTACAAAATTTTATTTCTTAACTTCCGTTATAATGCTATATTTATTTTTTAGATAAATATTCATTTTGAAAATTGGAATACTTTGTAGTATGAGTAAGTTAATTATCAGATTAATTTTTCTAACAGTCTTTTTAATTGTGGTAGGGTTTTTTATAAGCGGGCCGATTTTTACTAATTCCGAAATAAAAGACAAGGTTGAACAGTTGCGCTCCGAAAGCTCATCGAATGATATCGTTGTTGATTTTAAAACAAAAGAATTCAAGGCGCTTCCACCTATTGTACAAAAATATTTGAAAAACTCTATAAATACTAAACAAGAAACAAATAGAATAGCAACCATTAAATTGGCTGGCGAAACAAAACAAGATGTTGCCTCTGAATGGAAACCAACAACTGTAGAGTTTTATTATTCTTTAACTACTCCTTCTTTTATCTGGGTTGAAACATCAGAAGAAATGACTTATTTATGGAATAAAACCATTGTTATGTTCTTAAAAAACACTGCTACATCTAAGGTGAAGTTTCTCTCTAGTATTACTACAGAAGAAACTGAGGGAGTAAAATTAAGCCAATCTTCTTTTCTCTATTACATATTGAATTCTGTTTTAAATCCTGTTGTTCTTTTACCCGGACAAAACATCCAATGGTCTTCGGTTGATAAACTAACTGCCGAAGTAATGTTCTGGAATAAAAGCGAAAGCGGAGCGGTAACTTTTTATTTTAACGAATCCGGAACGGTTGAGAGAATAGAAACAGTTGATATGTTTATGCCTAATTTAATAGAGACTAAAAAAGAGAAGTTCACTTTGCACTTAGCCAACTATAGAGAAATTAACGGATATAACGTTCCAACTTATTTAGAATATCATTGGAATCTTTCTGATGGTGATTATACTTTTGCCAGATTTAATGTTAAAAATATTTCTTTAAATTAAAAAACCCGAACAAAATTGCTCGGGTTTTTCGGTTAAATAACAATGTTCATTACGGAAATATTCCCAGAGATTTATAGCTATCAGCAACTTTGTTTATTGCGTTGACAAAGCCTGCCGTTCTTAAATCCTTAATGCTTTTTGATCTCTTATAAATCAATCGTATGTCATGATATGCTGATATCATGGTTTCTTCAAGACCAGAATTTACAAGATCAATTTCATCAGCACCTTTTATAAGGGCTTCTTTTTCTTTAGCTGTTAATGATTTACCAACTAGTTTTTCCATTGACTGAAGCACACTTCGTATTGTTCCTTCTTCAAATCGTTTATTCATTCTACCGAAACGAACATGCGAAAGATTTTTCAACCATTCAAAATAGGATACGGTAACACCGCCTGCGTTTGCATAAAGGTCAGGCACAATCAGAACTCCTTTCTTTAGCAAAATCTCTTCTGCCTTTGGTGTTAGCGGTCCATTTGCGCCTTCTGTAATAACTTTGGCTTTTATCTTTGGAGCATTATCAACTGTGATTTGATTTTCCAGTGCGGCTGGAACCAAAATGTCACAATCCATCTCAAGTACTTTACCGCTGTTTTTAATATTCTTAGCATTTTTAAAGTTTAAGATTGATCCTGTCGTTTTTCTGTGTTTCATTAATTCTTTGACGTCTATTCCTTTTGTGGAATAAATACCGCCTTCATATTCCGCAATGCCAACAATCACAGCACCGGCTTTTTGCAGAAAATATGCAGCATGATAACCAACATTTCCCAGTCCTTGAACAATAACCTTCTTTCCTTCCAAACCAACAGTTAGCCCAAGTTTTTTCATGTCTTCTTTCACATTAACTGCTTCTCTTGTTGCATAATAAACCCCACGGCCTGTTGCTTCGGTTCTTCCCCTTATACCGCCTAATGAAACCGGTTTACCGGTAACGCAACCCTCAGGGTCCATTGCGTCGGGATTAAGCTGATAATATGTATCCGCTATCCACGCCATTTCTCTAGCGCCCGTTCCGTAATCAGGTGCGGGAACGTCAATCGCTGGACCGATAAAATTTTTCTTAACTAGTTCCGATGTGTAACGTCTTGTAATTCTTTCTAATTCGGGGAGCGTATATCTTTTCGGATCAATTTTTATTCCTCCCTTTGCTCCGCCAAAAGGAACATTAACAACCGCACATTTGTAAGTCATTAACGATGCAAGCGCCATGACTTCATCTTGGTCAACCGAAAGGCTGTATCTGATTCCTCCTTTTGTCGGATTTTTGTGGTGAGAGTGTTCAACGCGATATGCTTCAACAACCTCGTACTTATTGTCGCCAAGGCGAACAGGAAATTTCATTTTATAAACGCTGTTACACGCCTTGATCTGATCTAACAATCCCTTCGGATGTTTTGTATGGCTTGCCGCTTTATCAAAAAAGTATTCAACATTTTGATAAAAACTTCGATGTGGCAACGGTTTTGTTTTCTTTGCCATTGTTCCTCCATTATTGAAGTGTAAAAATATAAACTTATATATTCCGGTAAGTTCTTTTGTGAAACTAACTAATTGATAATATTTTAGCAAGGATGTTTCTTTATAAATTTTAAACGAATTATTTCTTAATAAATACCATTTAATTTTTTATTTTTGGTGTTAACTATTTGTGGCATCTTTTTTATGAAAATTGTTATATCATCAATACTGCTTTTTATTTTATTTCAAAGCTCAATTATTTTATCACAAAATAAAGATCTGGGTGTTGGAGTAATTTTGGGCGATCCTACTGGTCTAAGTGCAAAGTATTGGACAAACGCAAGTAATGCTATTGATCTTGCTGTTGGCTATTCTTTTATTGGTCCGAGTGAGGGCGTTGGCATTCACATAGATTATCTTTATCACGTTGATAATTTGATCAAATCAAAAGAGCCATTGGTTGTTTACTACGGCTATGGACTTCGCATTCGAATTCTTGATGATCATCCTAATATCTTTGGAGTTAGAGGTGTTGGCGGTATTCTGTGGTATCCCAAAAATCTTCCTTTAGATGTTTTTGCGGAAATTGTACCTTCATTTCGATTGCTTCCAAATGCTGATCTAGATCTTAGTTTTGGTATAGGTAGCAGATACTATTTCACCTTTTAGTTTGTTCCTAGTAATTGAAAAAATATTTTCTTTGTTTACAACTTATGTTGGTAAAAAATTTTTAACAATTACTTTTTAAAAAACAGTCCCTTGTGGTGAAAAGGAGCTAGTGCAGATATAATTCCAGGAACATAAAGTTCTTTTCTATTCATAACGCCGTTTGTAAAAAACGAAATAGCGCCTCCTTTTTGCTTTGTGTTTTCTGCATGTAGTATTTCATCCATAACAAAACCAAGTTCCTCGCCATTTAATAATCTTTGGGTAATCTCTTCAGGAAGCTCAAAATGGGCAGATGTGCCAAAACCCTTATTAGCATGTTTATCCACAATACAAGCCACGCCAAAAGCAAACCAACGATTATAGATTTTCGCAACTCCTCCTTCAATTCCTATAAAAAATTCCGCACTGAGATTTTCAGAATCATTTTTGTTTTTGAGATTTATTGCTCGGTTCTCAGCACCAACAAAAACCTCTCTGTCAATCGGTTGATTACTTACGCCCGAGTGGACATCAACACCAACAACTGTAATATCCTTATAGTAATTCTGAAATGCTTCCTCTACAGCTTCAAGTTTAACAGGATTTAACGAACCAACTAAAATATTCATAGAGCTTATTTATCTAATTACTTGAGAAATTTCCTGCGCTTGTTTCATATTATATTCAAAAGCAATCTTTTTGTAATTGACCATATCTATAATTGTTCCTATTACACAAAGTCCGCCGGTAAGCAAATATAAAATACCCATTCCTATTTGATCAACCAGAAACCGTTGAATACCTGCTACCCCAAGAAATCCAACAAGGGCAACAAGAAGAATTGTTTGGGGATCACGGCGTCTAGATCTATATGCATTTGCAAATTGTCTTGCTTTTTCTTCATCCAACTCTCTGATGATTCCGGCAATGTATGCTTGTTCTTCTCCCATTAGTTCAGGTAAAATCTCTAAAACATTAGCCATTTATAGCCTCCATTTTGTTTTTGTTCATTTTATTATATGCGATTTTTATTAACTGATAAATTCTCCTAATGATCAATATTAGTGCGGGTATTCCTAGTGGATGAGATTTAAACGACCCGATAATATCCCCATGAAAAATCATTGAAATTGATTTGCCTAATCCACAGCCCGGACAGTTATCTATTCCAACAAGACTAAACAAACAAAATTCCAAATGTTTTGGCTGATATGGATTTATAACAGAAAGATAAAGAAAAGCGATTAGCCAGAAAAGGACTTCAAAATCTATTCGCTCAATAATATTAATGATTTTTCTAAACAAGTTATTTTCCGTTTTAATAAATCGTGTTGTTTTGTTAGACGAGAATACTCTTTCTTTGTTCCTATTTGTTGTATTGTTTTTCCATTATTTTCTTAGGCTCTTCAGCTCTTTTAAATCCGAACTTTTCATATAATTCATGTGCGTCTTTTGTTTTAAGCATCCATGAGTCAACTTTCCCTATCTCCGGATGACTCATCACACATTTCATAAGCCATTTTGAAAGCCCCTTTCCTCGATATTCCTCAATAATAAAAACATCGGCTAGATAAGAAAAAGTCACTGTGTCACTTATCACTCTGCAAAAACCGACCTGCTTTTTATTGTGATAAACTCCAAAGCAAAAAGAGTTTTTAATTCGTCTTTTGATATTACTATAAGTACATCCTTTAGCCCAATAACTATTTGTTAAAAAACGATGAATTACTGTTGGTTGTAATTTTCTTTTGTCCGTAGAAATATAATAATTTCTTTTTCTATACTCATAAATCATTTGAATTATTCTCTGTTTTATTAAATCCTTTGTTGGCTTCATTAATGAATCTACTTACTTTTATCTTGTCTTTTCTTCCGACGTTATCTTCAACACCGGTGTGAGTATCAACTCCTGCCGGTTTAACTTTTAGAATTGCATCGCAAACATTGTTGGGTGTGAGTCCTCCCGCGAGTATCACTGGCTTGTTTGAGCGTTTAACTAAGGTTCTGCTAATCTCCCAATCGTGTGTAATTCCTGTTGCGCCTGTCGCTCCTGTTTGCGGATTATATGTGTCTGTTATAAAGGCATCAACATATTTTTCTAACTTCGTTATTGTTTCCAGAAGTTTTTTGTTTGTGTCCTTTCCAACAATTAGACTTTTAATAATTCTGCTTTCATGAAAAATTTCTTTTAATTTTATTAACTCGCTTAGACTAATATCTCCATGCAGTTGTATAATCTTGACACCTATTTTATTACTTAACGATTTAATCTCTTCGGCTTTATCAAGATATGTTATCAACACACCAGAAACCGATTTTGGCAATTCCGAAATAATCTCGGCTGCATCTTTCTCCGAAATATCTTCTTTGTTTACCGGAAGTCGCAAAGGAAACCCGAGAAACCTTACACCGGCTTCAACAAGCATGTTTGCTTCTTCCTTATCAATCACTCCGGCAATTTGAATAAACCGTTTGAACATAGGCATAAAAAATTTACTAATATTTATCTTATAAAATAACATTCTTGTTTATATAATTGAAACTTATTCTTTCTATTTGCATCTTAATGTTATTTCAAATTTAGGATTTTGTGCTTTGCAAGAAATTACTATAAATAATATCGACGCCTACAATGAGTTTGTAAAAACCAACGAGGGAACCGTCACTTATTTTAGCACACCAACATGTAACGTGTGCAAAATTTTAAAACCAAAACTTTTAGAGTTGCTTTCCGAAAGATTTCCCAAAATGCGGTTTGCTTATATAAATGTGGAAGACGCTCAAGAACTGGCGGCACAAAATCAAATTTTTGCAGTACCGACAATTCTTTTCCACTTGGACGGAAGAGAGTTTATAAGAAAATCCAGAAATGTGAATTTGAATGTTTTGTCGGAAGAGTTAGATCGTCCGTATTCAATGATGTTTGAATAAGACACTAAAACCCGACACGAATAATTGCATAAGCCCATTTATGTGACAAAGCTTCGGGAAACTCCGGCGAATTATATGTTGATGCCAATTCAAGTGTAAACAACTTATATCCGAATGTAACACCTAACTTATAGTTAACCAAGAAGTTATTTATATCACTAAGCGTATATATACTTGTGTTAAACAAACCGCCTTGCATAGTGGCATTATATCCAACAATACGACCGAATGCTTCTACGAAAAAATATGCCGTCCAATTCCTTTTTGAAAAAGACTCAAACCCCTGCGGATACAAACCAAACCAGCCCAATCTAATAGAGCTACCGATTTCCAAATGAGTAAAAGGTATTCCCAGTTTTCCTTTTGCCGATCCATATAAATTAAACCATCTTAAGCTAAATAACGATTTATAAACTTCTATCGAATAATTGATTGCAAGGGTATTGCTTATTTGATTTTCCCAACCGTTAAGCCTCTTTGATGTCGGTAGCATGTCATGTATTCCGTCTTGCGTTTCTTTGCCCAAAGCAGCCGGGCCAAGAACTCCAACTTGTACTTCCGATGTAATTTTGATGTTTCTTTCCGGATTAAAAGATTTTTTTATAAACCCCAATAACATATATGCCGCAAACGGTCTATCTCCCTTAAGTTGCTCTTCAACATTATATTTTTCTTGCGGTGTAAAAATGTCCTGGGTAAGCGTAACTCCAAATTGATTTATACTCTTGCTTGTGCTCGGAATTAAAATTGAGTTTATTGGATTTCCTTTTGCCCATGGTCCCATTACTTCAAAAGCAAATCCGTTTGTATAGTAATAATCGGTATCATAAACAAAATCGTTTGACCATTTGAATTGGATAAACGTTTTATCAAGAATATTTTTGGGCTTGCTTTGTGCCAGCAAAGATGTTTGGAACAATAACGCCAATATTAAGATTTTTCGTATCATCATTTTTTGTAAATGAAATCAAACGATAGTAGCTTCGATTTCTCCAATGTTTTCAATACCACCGAAAATTTTATCTCCGGAAACAACTCGTCCGACACCTTCCGGTGTGCCTGTAAAAATAAGGTCTCCTTTTTCTAGAGTCATCTTCTTTGAAATATGTTGTACTGTTGCAACAGCATTGAATAGCATCTTGTCCAGAGTAGAGTCTTGTCTTTTTTCGCCATTTACATTTAGAAAAATTCTCTCGTTTCCCCTTAATTGATAATCTGATTTTAACACAACCGGGGTTATTACACCGGAGGTATCAAAGACTTTTGCCAAGGTCCACGGTTCTCCCTTTTCTTTATATTCAAATTGTAGATCACGTAAAGTCATGTCCAACCCTACGGCATACCCAGCAATAGCGTCTTCAGCCTCTTCTTCTGTTGCATTTTTTACATCTTTTCCAATAATTAAAACAAACTCAATCTCATGATGTAAATTATTTGAATAATCTGGATGAATAACTTCACCGCCGCTTGGTATTAAACATGTCGCCGTCTTTAAAAAGATTATCGGAAATTTAGGTGTTTCACCTCCCATCTCTTTTGCATGCGCCGCATAGTTTTTTCCTAAACAAACGACTTTTCCGATTGTTATTTTCTCATCACTGTTTTTAATATCTACTTGCTTCATAGTTTTCTCTATTATTTATTCGGGGATTGTATTTCTTCTAACGCCTCATAATATTTACGGATTAATTCTTCGTAATCTTGTGAATATCCTTCTTTAATTGCTTTCATTAATTCTTCACGTATTTTGTTTTTCTTTTCTTCCGCCGTAAGGTTTATTTCTTCCGGCGATTTTCTATTAAACCTATTACCAATATTTGATTCTCTACGTTCTTCAAAATCTCGTTGGTTTATTGATCTTTGTGCATCCAATAATTTTGAAAGAATTTTTTCTTGGGATTGAACAAGGTCGTCGTTTACCTTCTCCGTTTTCATTCTTTTAACAACTTCTTCCATTTCGTCCAACACTTTATCAAGATCTGTCGCTACTTTTTTTGATTGCCCGGACTCCTTATTCTCTTTATTTAACTGTTCAAGCGACTTCCTTATCATCTCCTGTTGTTTGGCAAGTCTTTGTAATTGTTGCTGTTGCTGCGGAGTAAGTTTCCCCTTGTTCAATTGTTGTGTTAATTTATTCAACTGCATTTGCTGTTGGGAAAGCTGTTGCATTTGCTGCATCATTGACATCATACCGCCACCTTGCCCGCCGTTCATCATCTGATTCATTTTTCCTTTCATCATCGTTGCGGCTTCATTCAAGTATTTCATTGCGCCGGTTTGTCCTTGCATTGCCATACTACTGTTTCTGTTTTGCATTGCGTTCATTGCTTTATTCATTTCCGCTTTTGCCTGTCCAAGCGCTTTTCCCATTTCAGGAGTTATGGCAAACGTTTTTTGCGATAGATCGGTTAACTGTTTTATTGTCTTATCTAATCCCGATAATATTTCTTCCTGTTTGGGAGCATCTTTATTTAACTGGTTGGAGCTTTTTCCTTTCATGTTTCTTTTCAGGTCTTCTTGCTGCTTGCTTAGTTCCAAGAGATTATTAACCGCCTTCATCATGTCATACATTGTTTGAAGTTGGTTCTGCATTTGCATTTGTTGTTTCATGCTTTGCATTTGTTCCGATGTCTTCTGCATATTCTGCGAAAGCATTTGCATATTATCAAGTGCATCCATTTGCATTTGTTTGGAAAGCTGCTGCTCCGTTTCTTTTGATTTTTCTATGTTGTTTTGAGATTCCATTTCCTTTTGAAGCTTTTCCATCATATTGTTTGGCATATCGTCAAATTCTTTCATCTTCTCTTGAAGCTTCTTTGCTTCTTCCCTCAACTTCTCAAGTTTTTTTGTTATCTCCTTTTGTTTTTCCGTTAATTTGTTTTTTGTTTCATCTTGTGATAGATCGCTTTTCTCCGCTTCGTTCTTTAAATCATCTATCGATTTTTGAATGTCTTCTGTACGCTTTAACACCTCATCCATTTTTTGTTCAATCTGTATTCTCTTTAACAGATTAACCGTTCTTTCCAAGCTCTTACGAAACATCTCTTCATCAAACTTCATATCCTCAAGAGATTTTTGTGCATTTTCTCTATTCATTGATTCAAGCTGCTGTTGAAGCTTCTCCAACGCTTTTCTCATTTCTTCGCCGTTCATTTCATCCATCAGCTTTTGAAGTTCATTATATTTTTCAAGTGTTTCCTTCGATAGAAGTTCGTTCTGCTCCAATTCGTTTTGCTGCTCCGATAGTTTTTCCTGTGTCTTTTCAATTTTTTTCTTAAGCTCTTCAAATTTCTGTGCAGCATCTTCTATCTTTTTCTTCTCCTCCCAATCAATCTCCTTTTTGTCGTTCTTCATTTCGTTGCTTAGTTTTTCTAACTCTTCTCTAAGCTTTTCCGCTTCTTCAATAGTTTCTTTTATTTCCTTAACCGCTTCTTCTTGCGTGGTTTCCGCATCATTGAATAGCTCTTCCAATGTCGGTACATATAACGTTAAGATCGAAGACTTTGTTGATTTTGGTCCGCTTATATAATCATTATCAATAACTTCAAAATAAAACGAGACTATATCACCGGCGGCAAGGAAAAGTTCCGATACATCCCACACGAAAAAAACATCCTGCTCTTTTTGGTTTTTACTAAAAGGCATGGATAATGTTGAGAACTTTTCTTCGGGAGTTTCAAAATTTGACGCTGTTAATTTATGATGAAGCAAAAGCGTTTTGAATCCGTAATCATCGCTTATCTTCAACTGCACAAGCACCTTTTCTGACTTTGTCAGTTTGGTACTCGTTTCGGGTGCAACAACTGTAAGCATTGGGTATTCATCAATCTTTGAAACGATTGAATATGTAACCGGGTTTTTATTTTTGTTTTTTGTGCTGTCAAAAATTATAATTTTATAATTAATATTTTTATAAACGGTAAATGAAATATTTGCTTTGTTTCTATCGACTGTTAAATTTCGCTTGGAGCTGTCGCTAAAAATTAGAAATCCCGATTGAAGATATTTTGATGATTTTAGTTTTAATTCTACTTTGCTTCCTTTCAGTTCTCGTATGTTGCCGTTATCTTTTTGCACATATTTTTTTAAGCCGGAATATTTTGGTGGCGTTATTGTAAGCTGAAGTTGGCTTATGATTGGTTTATCAACCACCTTTATTTTATATACATCGCTTGTTATTTCATTGCTTTGTGCAAAATATTCAACAGAGTTTTTTATGGAATTAATTCTGAAATTAAAAACACCGTTTGTATCAGGAAAAATATCGTGCTTTATATAATCAGGTTCGTCTTTTGATTTTGTCAAAACAGTAATGGCATTTGGTTGTTCCCCAACGGTCTCTATTTTGATTATTACATCGGAATTTTTGGTTACGGTTGTATTTCCCGGATTGATATAAAACTTAAATCTTTGCGGTTGCTCAAACTTCTGCGAGTAATTTATTATTCTATATGATGCTTCTCTTATTTCTGGTATCGAATAGAAAAGCAAAACGGATACTAAAATGGTTGTTGCCGATATGACAAAAAACTTTTTTGTTTTTTTAAACGATACGACTTTTGTAAAATCAATATTCTTGGTCTTTTCATAAACCTTATTTATTGCGGCAACAGTAAGTGCCTCACTAAAATAGTTGCTTGATTCATTTGCAAGCTCTATAGCATTTTTTAAGCTGTCTTTTATTTCCGAGTAATGATTTCCAACTTTTTCCGCAAGGGAATCATAATTTATCTTACCAAAGATGCTTTGCAGCATGGGAATCAAAACAAGAAAAACAAGTCCTGCTATTGCAACAATAATTCCAATATAAAAAAGTATTGTTCTTTCTGTTATGCTATTTAGTCCGCTTAATTCCAACAAGCTGAACAAAACATTCAAAACCAAAACAAGCACAACAAAAAGATTTACACCGATTACCGCTTTTATAAAATTTTCTTTTTTATAAAGGGCTTTCAGCCTTGTCTTAATTTGTTCGATTTGGGTTTTCGCTTTGTTCACACACTTTCCTTATTGAGTTAAAGCAAAAACAATTAGATTTGCGCCAAACTTCAGAGCTTCTTCTCGAACACTTTCCGGATCATTATGTGCTTCTTTATCAGCCCACCCATCACTCGGGTTGCTTTCATAAGTATAATATACAGCTAATCTCTTGTTGACGAATATTCCAAAACCTTGCGGCGGTTTGTTGTTGTGTTCATGAATCTTTGGAGGCCCAAACTCAAAATTATATACGTTGTGATATATTTCATGATTGAACGGCAATTCTACAAACTGCTTATTCGGATAAAATTTTTTGAATTCTCTTCGCACCGCTTTATCCAATCCGTAATCATCATCAATGTATATAAAGCCACCTTCTTCCAAATATTTTCTTAACCTTAAAACATCATCTTTAGAAAAAACAATATTGCCATGACCGGTAATAAACAGAATCGGATAAGAAAAAATATCATTACTCTCTACGTCAACAAAGACATATTTCGGGTTTGTTTTTATTGTAGTGTTTTCTCCAACAAACTTTAACAAATTTACTTCTGCCGACGGATCATTATACCAATCACCGCCGCCGCCATATTTTAATCTGGCAATTTGCAATCCCGTGTTTGTTTGTGCAAATGATAATGACGCAAGCATTAACAACACTATTAACATTTTCTGTTTATTCATAAATGGAAATTATAAAAATAAAGTGTTTAAAAATATTGATTTTTATTTCTCTACAATGTTTAACCGAAAAGCGTTTAGTAGTTTTTTGATTTTTCTGTTTGAAGCATCAATCTGTGCCGTGTAGTTTATTAGCTCTCTTCTTAGTCTGTAATTCTTCCGCAGTGAATCGAAATATTTTATTTTTTCTTCCTTTGAAAACTTCAACGCTTTTCTCATCAAATCATCATCTTCTTTTATTCGATAAGATTTCTCGAAAATAGTAGATAATACTTCAATGTTCTTTTTCTCTCCCATGAGATCAATTATATTGTCTTTAACTTCCAGCATTTTGGGTTTCCATGTCGGTTTCATGTTTAGGAAATCACACAACTGTTCATAAATCATTGTCGTTCCATTAACCTTTCCCTCCAAAGAATATCCTGCAATATGAGGCGTGCCTATTTCTACATACTTCATCAAATCCAAACTGTAATCCGGTTCGCTTTCCCAGACATCTAAAACAGCAAAAATGTTTTTGTCTTTTGATCGTTTTTCTTCCAACATCGTGTTATCAACAACGGGACCACGAGAAGCATTAATTAAAATAGCATTTTCTTTTATTAGCGAAATATTTTCTCTATTCAAGAGGTGAACCGTTTTATCTATACCGTCCAAATTTAATGGAACATGGAAGGTTATTATATCACACTTTAAGGCTTCTTCAAGAGAAGAAAAATTTTCGTAGTTATTAATTCTTTGAAGAGGAGGGTCGTTGATTATAGTTTTTATTCCCATGGCTTTGGCAACACTTGCAACTTTTGTTCCTATATTACCATAGCCAATAATTCCAATGCTCATTTTATCAAGCTCCAATTTATACTTGTTTACCAAATACGTTATTGCAGAATAAACATACTCGGTAACAGCAAAAGAATTACAACCCGGTGCATAAGCAAAACGAATATTATTTTTTAAAAGATATTCCTTATCAATATGATCGGTTCCTATTGTTGCAGTACCGACAAACTTGACTTGCGTATTTTCCAATAGCTTTTTGTTAACATTCGTAATCGATCTGACTATAAGAGCATCGGTGTTTTTAAGAATTTCGTTTGTAATTTTTCTTCCGTGAATTAATTCAACTTCACCAAAATTTTCAAATGCTTCTTTTCCAAAAGAAATATTTTCATCTACCACTATCTTCATAATCATTCCACTCTGAATTTGCCTGATATCCTTTTTTGTATGATACTTCCAAGTTTCTTACATCTTCTTCTATTTCTTCATCTTCCCAATCGTATCTTTTATAAACATCTTTCTTTCTAAACAGTATAGCACAAAGCAATCCGACTATCCCTCCAAGCAAGTGAGACTCCCATGAAACCCCTTCTTTTATTGGAAACACTCCGTAGGCTAATCCGCCATACAAAAACACAACCAATAGTGATAACGTAACTGATCTTCTATCTTTTTTTATAACTCCACTAAAAAAAAGAAAAGAAACCAAAGCATAAACAACCCCGCTTGCGCCAATATGATAACTGCTTCTTGCAAAAATCCAAACCAAAATTCCTGTTAAGAGGTATGATATAATAAAAACTTTTTTTGAACTTTCCTGATAAAAATAGTTTATGCTGATTCCTAAAACCAAAAGAGGTATTGCGTTGGAATATAAATGATTAAAACTTCCATGGATTAACGGTGATGTGATTATTCCCAACAAACCGTGTATGGTTCTCGGATAAAGACCAAAGGGAACAAAACTATATCCGGAAATTGATTCTACTACTTTTAGAACAGTAATGAGCAGGACAAAAGAAACGGGTAAATATAAACTTCTTATAAACTTTGCTTTCTCTTCTGTCATAAAAAGACTTTGAGGTTTTACGGTTTAATTTCTAGCTGAAATATTCTTTCATGTGTACAAAGTAATTATCTTTCCAGCTTTTTCGATATTTTTTTCCGTCGCCTTCAGGTAAGTTCTCGTGAACCAAAACAACTTTTGTAGATTCTCCATTTCCTTCAAAGTTAACTTCCAATAATGAGTCCTCGCTTCCTTCGGGAAAATCTGTAGTTCTCCATGTCATTGTTATTTTCTTCGAGAGGATCATTTGTTTTATTTCGCCTTCGATGTAGCCGTCAGCAGCGGTAAATTTACTACCTACTTTTTTTTCTATAACCGCTTTACTTTTAGTAAAAGCCGAGTGTTCGTCACTGTTTAACCATGCTTTATATACTACACTTGGGCTTGCTGGTAATGTAACTGATAATTTTATGTTGTCTGCCATAATATCTCCAAAAAAACTTGTTTTTAAAGTTACATAAACAATATGTACTTACCAAATTGGGCGAATATTACTGTAACCCAAATTTATCCTTATATGTTTGTTTTACGGTTTCGTTTATCCAGTTATAAAGATTGTGAACTTCTTCTACGGGTAAATTATTATTACCTCTCCACTGCTTCATTTTCTTTTCTGTTTTTGATATTATTTCGTTTTCAACAGGACGCAGAACTTGAACAAATCCAGTTTCTTCTTTATTAATAACTTTTGATAATTTTAAGTATCTATATCCCGAACCTCTTTTTATTGGAAAACATTGATCTTTTAGTTTTAAAGCATAATCACAAAGTGGTGCATTACCGGTTGAGTCGGCAATAAGTATGCTTGGTAAATACTTACCCGCTTTTACCCAAGTAGGTATTGCAACCGAGGTAAACTGAAAACCTAATATTGTCCACAAAGTAGAAAGCTCTGGTTTTTCACCTTTTTTAACTCCCTCAATTAAAACGGTTGAAACAGAATTATTTCTCACTATAAAATCTTGGAAAGCTATAAATTTATTATTGCTACTACTAAGTTTTGTTTCTTTATTATAATCTATATCTAATAAGGAATGTTTCAAACTTCTACTTACATCCTGCAAAATAAATTTTTTATTTAAGTTATTCTCTTCGGATGCTTTATAAAAAAGTTCTTCTGCAGTTAGGTATCTTATATAACCGTATCCGTCATTAGGTGTTCCGTTAAAAGAATAATTCGTTCTTATTACATATCCAAACGGTGCATTTTTGGGATTGTTTACATCTGTTTTTTTATAGGTAAAACTATTTGTTTCAAAATAGGCAGCTCCTCCGTAAGCATCAATTACACCAAAATTTGCATCAACTCCCATTGGTTTATCGTATTCTTTTAACAATCTTTCAAAATCATCTACTGTCCTACATTTTTGAAGAGCTTTTTTCATTACAACACCTTCTTTGTCTATTAGTGTTGTTGTATCGTTTATGTCTTTTATATTGTATGATGCAGAATTTATTATTGCAAAACCTTCACTATTAACGCCACCCCAAACTTCGGTACCCTCGGCATCATCCGAATTAACCAAACCGATATATTCATATTTTCCATCATCAAAAAACATTAATTTGTTTTGCGAATGATCGGAATCTCTGTGTTTTAGCAAAAGCGGTCTTCCGTTTGTGGTAAACTTTCCAGAAACTATTGCCGTTGTGCAAGCAGAAAGATCATATGTTACAAAAAGAAATAGTAATAATATAAGTTTTTTCATTTTCAGACCTTTTGTTTCTTCTTTTTTAATGTAGATAAGTTGTTGATAAAGTGTATCAATAATGTTGATTATAAATTACAAAATTTATTTTTGTTAATTCTATTTTCTTATACTAAAGTTATCCACTTTACATTAACCGAAAATTCTATTATTAGAGTGATTAAACAAAACAAATATTGCTTATCAACATATTAACATGCTTATTATTATTATTCAATTTAAATTTTAAATAAAACAAAAATTAATAGTGTGTGGATAAGTTTATTTAGTTGTTTTTACCTCTGTGTTTAATTAAAATTACTTATAATTATTCATATGATTTATATTGTAAATTCGGTTAATTTTTAATATATTTCCTCGATTAAAATCTTTAATTTTGGAGCAAATTGATGGAATTTAAGGTCAATAGTAAAGAACTGGAAAAACTACTTACAAAGATAATTCCTGCAGTACCAACAAGAACCCCAATGTCAATTTTAGAGAACTTTCTTTTCGAAATAAAAGACGGTTCTTTGACAATAAACGCAACCGATTTAGAGATATCGATGAAGTCTTCCATCAATATTGTTTCGGAAGAAAACATGAGCATTGTTGTTCCGGCAAAGCTTACTCATGATATTCTTAAATCGCTGGGTGATACAACTGTTTATTTTGAAATAACCCAAAACGGTAAACTGAATTTAAAAACAGAATATGGTGAATATTCGATTAGCTATTTGGATGCGCAAGAGTTCCCGGAAATTCCAACTTTTCCTACTGATGCAGATGATATCTATGAGATAACAATGAACGGAATGGAATTAAAGAACGCATTGGATATTACATCATTTGCTATGAGTAAGGAAGAAATGCGTCCGGCAATGATGGGAACATATTTGGAATTTGAAAGCGAAGGTTTAAGATTTGTAGCAACAGACGGACATAGATTAGTAAATCTTTTGAAAAAAAATGTTAAAGCCGATATAAATGATCAATATGTAATACCGGAAAAAGCTATTTCCGTTCTTCAAAAAATATTGGATGAAAAAGACATAAAGATTTTCTTGAGCAAAACGCATATGTCGTTTAAGCTTAACGATATAGAATTGATAACAAGATTGATCGGGCAAAAATATCCTGATTATAGAAGTGTGATTCCTTTGGAAAACGAATTTGAATTAAAATTGAAAACAAAGGATATACACACGGCAATAAAAAGAATGATGTTGTTTTCCTCTACTTCAAGCACAAAGAGAGTTAAGTTTGCTATTACAGAAAACAATTTGGAAATATCTGCAGAAGATGTGGATATGGGAAATTCCGGTAAAGAAAGTGTGATGTGCGAGTATAATGGAAATCCGTTGGAAATAGGTTTTAACTCACAATACGTAAATGATATTTTAAGTCATTTAACAAGTGAAAAAGAAATAATATTTAAGTTACATTCAGCTACTAAAGCTGTTATTATTGTGCCAAGTGAAAGTAAGGAAAACCAAGAACTGATGATGTTAGTCATGCCTGTTCGTTTGAATAATTAGTATGATTTTAAATAACTTAGAGTTGACCAATTTTAGATTACACAGGCATACAAAAATAAAATTCTCAGATCAGCTTAATTATATAGTTGGTGGGAATGGTCAAGGAAAAACATCTCTATTAGAAGCGATATATTATCTCTGCACATCTAAGAACTTAAGTCAATCAAAAGATCAGGAAGTTGTTTCGTTTGGTGAATCGTTTTTTAATATCAGAGGAAATTTTTCCGATCTTATAAACAATAATGTTGAAGTTATTTATTCTGTTAAAGAGAATAAAAAAATATTGAATCTGGATGAGAAGGTTATTAAAAGAGCATCGAATTTGATAGGAAAATTTCCTGTTGTTACGCTTACGCCTTCTGATCATTCAATAACGATGGGCGCTCCGGCAGATAGAAGAAAATTTGTTGATTCTGTTATTTCGCAAGCGAGCAATACGTACTTAAAAATATTGATAGACTATAACAAAACTTTGAGGCAAAGATCAGCTCTGTTATACCAGATGAAAGAAAACTATCAACCTCAATTGATAGATCAACTAGAAACATGGACAGAATCATTAGTCAAGTTGGGAAGTGAAATTATTGAACATAGAATAAAATTCGTTGAGACATTTGGCGAGTATATAGCTGAATCATATAAAACAATTATGAATAGTGTTGAAGTTCCTGGAATAGAGTATAAATATCTTAACGAGACAAAAGAAGAAGATGTTTATATGAGTTTTAAAGCGGAACTTGAAAAGGTGAAAGATCAAGAAATTATTAGAGCTAAAAATTTAGTTGGTCCGCATCGCGATGAGTTTGTTTTCAAAGTGAACAATTTGGATTTGAGAAAATACGGATCACAAGGGCAACACAAAACCTTTCAAATCTCTTTGCGATTCGGTGAATTCTTTTATCTAAAGGATACACTGGGAAAAACACCTATTTTCTTGATGGATGATGTGTTCGGCGAATTGGATGCATACAGAGCCAATAAAATAAGCGAGTATATGAAAAAAATTGGTCAAGCTTTTATAACATTGACAGATTTTTCTAACTTTGAGCATTTAACAAAGAGCGAAGAAGATTTCGTATTAAATATAAAAAACGGGCAGGTTGCTTATGCCTAAAGATTTTAAAAGTTTATCAGACGTAATTTATGAAGAGAAAGCTTTTAGAAAAATAGTAAAAAAAGCAAACGAACAAGAAGTAGTTGATAAATTTAAAGAGATATTTCCAGAGTTAAAACAAGTGGCAAAAGCCGTAAAAGTGGAAAGAAAAATTCTTTACTTAAAAGTTGAAAACTCGGTGTGGAGAAGTGAATTAAACTTAAGACAAGAAGCAATAATAAAAAAGATAAAAACAAAGCTGGAAAAATCGGAATTAGAAAAAATAAAATTTATTTCATAAAAACTTAAAAGGTACAAATAAAGTGACAAAGGAAGCGGCACAAAAAAATTATACTGCGAGTAATATAAATGTTTTAAAAGGTCTTGAAGCCGTACGTAAAAGACCGGCAATGTACATTGGTGATATTGGACCGCGAGGACTTCATCATCTTGTTAATGAAGTAGTTGATAACAGTATTGACGAAGCGTTAGCGGGATACAACGATATTATTTTGGTTACAATAAATGAGGACGGCAGTGTAACCGTAGAAGACAGAGGAAGAGGAATTCCCGTTGACATTCATCCCGAAGAAAAAAGATCGGCGCTGGAAGTCGTTATGACGATACTTCATGCTGGAGGAAAGTTTGACAAGAGTTCGTATAAAGTTTCCGGTGGTCTTCACGGCGTTGGTGTTTCGGTTGTTAATGCGTTATCCGAGTGGATGAAAGTTGAAGTTATAAGAGACGGAAAAATATATTTTCAGGAATACTCACACGGTTTTCCGAAGGAAGATGTTAAAGAAATAGGAAAAGCTAAAAAAGGAGAGTCGGGAACAAAAATAACATTTATGCCAGACGGTGAAATTTTCTCAACAACTAAATTCAAGTTTGATGTTCTTGCTGAAAGAATGAGAGAACTTGCTTATCTCAATAGGAATGTAACTATAATTATTGAAGATAAAATAGAAGGATTTAAAGAAAAATTTCACTTCAAAGGCGGACTAATAGAGTTTGTAAAATATATTGATGAAAACAGAACGGTTATGCACAAGCCTATTTATATAGAAGGTGAAAAAGATAATACTCCTGTCGAAATTGCATTTGAATATACAAGCGCTTATTCCGATAATATTTTTTCTTATGTGAATAACATCAATACTCATGAGGGTGGTACGCATTTATCAGGATTTAAAACAGCGCTTACAAGAACATTTAATAGTTATGCCGCTAAGAACAATCTGATAAAAAACAATAAAATTAATTTAACAGGCGACGATTTTAGGGAAGGACTCACAGCAGTAATTTCAGTTAAGGTAATAGAACCACAGTTTGAAGGACAGACAAAAACGAAATTAGGCAATAGCGAAGTCAAATCAATTGTTGAAACATTAGTCTTTGAAAAACTATCAGAATTCTTGGAAGAGAACCCTTCAATTGGTAAAAAGATAATAGACAAGTGTGTTAGAGCCGCAGAAGCAAGAGAAGCGGCACGAAAGGCGAGAGACCTTGTAAGAAGAAAAAACGTTCTTGATAATATGCACTTGCCTGGCAAGCTTGCGGATTGTTCAATAAATGATCCGGAGCATACTGAAATTTATATTGTTGAGGGTGATTCTGCGGGCGGATCAGCAAAGCAAGGAAGAGATCGAAGATTCCAAGCAATACTTCCTCTTAAAGGAAAAATCTTGAATGTTGAAAAAGCCAAGATGAATAAAATTCTTGAGAACAACGAAATTAAAGTAATCACATCAGCAATTGGCGCTGGTATCGGTGTTGATTTTGCTCCCGATAAAGCCCGATACGGAAAAATAATAATAATGACTGACGCCGATGTTGACGGTAGTCATATTCGTACGCTTATTCTTACTTTCTTTTATAGATATATGAAAGAGTTAATAGAAACAGGTAGAGTATTTATCGCACAGCCGCCCTTATATAAAATTAAAAAAGGAAGAGAAGAACTATACGCATTTAATGACGATGAAAGAGAAAAAATTTTGGAAAGATTCAGAGCTAACAGCAATAAAGAAAATGTTGGTGATGACAATCTGCCGAAAGGAGTTTCGGTTTCAAGATATAAAGGTTTGGGTGAGATGAATCCCGAACAACTTTGGGAAACAACAATGAATCCTGAAACGAGAACAGTGTTACAGGTAAGTTTAGACAGCGCGGCTTCTGCCGATAAGATTTTTGAAACCTTAATGGGTGATGCTGTTGAACCGAGAAGAGCGTTTATAGAAAAACACGCCAAGTATGCAAACTTGGATGTTTAATTGATTTTAAAATATTTGAGAAGAATTTATTATGTCCACATTTTTTGAAAAAGTTTTACCGGTCTCATTAGAAGACGAAATGAGATCATCCTATATTGATTATGCAATGTCAGTAATTGTTGCGCGTGCTTTACCAGATGTAAGAGACGGATTAAAGCCGGTTCACAGAAGAGTTCTGTTTGGAATGCACGAGCTAGGTTTGGCTAACAACAAGCCGTATAAAAAATCTGCCAGAATAGTCGGTGAAGTTTTGGGTAAGTATCATCCACACGGTGATACGGCTGTTTATGATTCTATGGTTAGAATGGTGCAGAATTTCTCCCTTCGCTATCCTCTTGTAGATGGTCAAGGTAACTTCGGCTCTGTTGACGGCGACTCTGCTGCAGCAATGAGATATACCGAAGCGAGACTGGCAAAAATAACAGACTTGATGTTAAAAGATTTGGATAAAAACACGGTTGATTTTGTAGCTAACTTTGATGAATCGTTACAAGAGCCGAGTGTTCTTCCTTCATATCTTCCGAACTTGTTAATAAACGGAGCTAGTGGAATTGCGGTAGGAATGGCAACAAATATTCCACCTCATAACTTAACGGAAGTGGTTGATGGTTTGGTTGCAATGATTGATAAACCGAGTATGACATCAGCCGACTTGATGAAATTCATAAAAGCTCCGGACTTTCCAACAGGCGGTATCATCTACGGTTACGAAGGTGTAAGAGATGCTTATACAACTGGTCGCGGAAGAGTTGTAATAAGAGCAAAAGCCAATGTTGAAACTCATAAAAATGATAGAGAATCAATAGTTATAACCGAACTTCCTTATCAAGTAAATAAAGCAAACCTGATTGAGAAAATTGCTGATCTTGTAAGAAGCGGAAAAATACCCGACATTTCAAATCTTAGGGATGAGTCCGATAGAGACGGTATGAGAGTCGTGATTGAACTAAAAAGAGATGCCCAACCTGCGGTTATTTTAAATCAGCTTTTTAAACATACTCAGATGCAGGTTACGTTTGGTGTCATTACTTTGGCTCTTGTTAACGGAATACCGCAAGTTCTAACTTTGGAAGAAGTGATGAGACACTTCTTAGCTCACAGAATGGATGTGTTAATAAGAAGAACTCGTTATGAGTTAGATGCTGCGGAAAGAAGGGCGCACATTCTTGAAGGCTATATAATTGCTTTGGATAATATTGATGCGGTTATTGAGACGATTAAAAAATCAAAAGATACCGAGACGGCAAAACATAACTTGATGAAAAAATTCAAGCTTTCAGAAATTCAAGCAAAAGCAATACTCGATATGAGATTGCAACGCTTAACTGGACTTGAAAGAAAGAAAATAGAAAACGAATATAAAGAAACAATTAAACTCATCGAAAGATTACAAGGCATTTTAGATAGCGAAACCAAAAGAAATAAAATTATCAAAGATGAGTTAATAGAAATAAAAGAAAAATTCGGTGATGAAAGACGAACGGAAATAATCTATGATTACAAAGAATTTTCACTTGAAGACATTATTGCCGAAGAAGAAGTTGTAGTTACAATATCCCACAAAGGCTTTATTAAGCGCTTTCCTGTAAGCGGATATAGAAGACAAGCCAGAGGCGGTAGGGGCGTAACCGGCGCAGGAACAAAAGATGAAGATTTCATTGAACATATGTTTATTGCCTCAACACATCAGTATATAATGTTCTTTACGGAACAGGGAAGGTGTTATTGGCTTAAGGTTCATGAAATTCCCGAAGGAGGCAGAGCTTCAAGAGGAAGATCAATTCTTAATCTTTTGGAAAAAGATAGAAATGATAAAATCACAGCATTTGTTGCGGTGCGTGAATATACGGATGATAAATTCCTTGTAATGGTAACAAAGAATGGCACTATTAAGAAAACCGTTCTATCTGCTTATGCCCATGTTCGCAAAGGCGGAATCAATGCTATCAACTTAGTTAAAGGTGACGAGCTAATCGCCGTTAAAATGACGGACGGTAATAATGATATTATTATCGGAACCAAGAATGGAATGGCTATCCGCTTTGAAGAGAAAAAAGTTAGGGAGATGGGTAGAACCGCTACCGGAGTAAGAGGAATAAAACTTAACCCGACTGATGAAGTAATTGGGTTTATTGTTGTGAAAAGCGTTTCATCCTTGCTTGTTGTTACAGATAAAGGATACGGAAAGCGTAGCAACATAGGTGATTACCGCGTTACAAACCGAGGTGGAAAAGGTGTAATTACCGTCAAAACTGGCGAGAAAAATGGAAAACTAATAGCTATGATGGAAGTAAACGATATGGATGAACTGGTAATAATTACCAACAAAGGAATGGTTATTAGGCAGGGTGTAAAAGCAATTAGAGTTATGGGAAGGAACACTCAAGGGGTAAGAGTAATTAATTTGAAAGAAGGAGACTCTATTGCCGATATTGCAAAAGTTGTTGTTGAAAGTAGTGAAGTTAACGGTAATGGGAAAGAGGAAAACTCAGAGCCTGAACTATAGATAAATATTAAGGATAAATATGGAGGAATGGTTATGTCAAAGAACATGGATTTGAATTTTGATTCAAAATGTGTTCATTCGGGAATTAGCGAATATGAATTCGGACCAGTTGTTCCTCCAATATATCAAACCTCAACCTTCAAGTTTGAATCTGCTCAACATGGTGGCTCCTTGTTTAAAGGAGAGATGGATGGCTATATTTACACGCGAATGTTAAATCCTACAGTTCAAGCAATGGAAAACGCAATAGCAGAATTAGAAGGTGGTTACAAAGGATTGGGTTGCGGAAGCGGAATGGCAGCCATTCACACTGTCTTTGCAGCGTTGCTTCAAGCTGGCGACCATGTAATTTGTTCAGAAGCTGTTTACGGCCCAACCTCAACATTGTTAAGAACGGTTCTTAGTAAATTTGGTGTAGAAACAACGTTTGTTAATACTGATAAATTGGAAGAAACAAAAGCCGCCGTTAAATCGAATACAAAAGTAATATATGTTGAAACCCCGGGTAATCCTACGTTAGCAATTACTGATATAGAAGAAACAGCAAAGATAGCGCACAAAATAGGAGCAAAGCTAGTTGTTGATAACACTTTTATGAGTCCTGCGTTACAAAGACCACTAGAATTTGGAGCGGATATCGTTCTACATAGTCTAACAAAATTTATAAATGGGCACGCAGATGTTGTTGGTGGAATTGTAGTTGTAAAGGATGAGGATACATATAAACACTTCAGAAAAATATTGAATCAAATAGGAGGTGTAATAGACCCGTTCAACTCTTTCTTAGTTCACAGAGGATTGAAAACGCTATCTTTGAGAATGAAAAGGCATAGCGAAAGCGGTCAAAAAATAGCCGAGTGGTTAGAAGCTCATCCAAAAATAGAATGGGTAAAATATCCCGGTTTAAAAAGTCACCCTCAGTATGAAGTTGCACAAAAACAACATAAAGCCCAAGGCGGAATGATATCGTTTGAACTCAAAGGGGGATATTCTGCCGGTGAAAATTTTATGAACTCTGTTAACCTTTGCCAACTAGCTGTAAGTTTGGGTGGTGTTGAAACTTTAGTACAACATCCTGCAAGTATGACCCATGCAACAATGGGAAAAGATGCTAGAGAAGAGGCAGGAATTACTGATGGATTGGTTCGTCTTTCGGTTGGTATTGAATTTGTAGATGATA
>Ga0256913_10000252_pt1 | contig 26785 bp, 19 predicted proteins | sample Axial_MatmetaG_FD_185970 | JGI IMG/M metagenome (GOLD analysis project Ga0256913, IMG submission 185970) | Deep-sea worm associated microbial mat communities from Axial Seamount, Juan de Fuca Ridge, Pacific Ocean - Axial_Mat | ecosystem: Environmental > Aquatic > Marine > Oceanic > Microbial... | reverse complement strand
CATCTTTTAACTAAAAACCACTCATTATAACCCGTTATAATTTCCTGATTTTTAGCATAAATCTAATGCCCTTTTGGTTTTCTGAGAATTAAATTATTAATCGAACTCAGGTTAATAAAAAATGCCTAAGCAATTGCTTAGGCATTAATATATTATAAGGGAGCTTTATTTATTAATCAATTTTTGTTAATATTGTGCTACTAGTCTTTTTCCCTTTTTTGTTATATGTTTCACTTTTAACAATTCCAATATCTTTAGCATACCATTCTGTTATAATCATTTTAAAGTTCATCAGCATGTGAAGCTCAACATGAGATGTTATCTTTAAACACTCAAAAGTTCCTGCTGTTGTGGTTACATTTTCTACCGCATCAACTTTTCTATCAGTAATTGTAAATGTCATCGACATCATTTTCACACCTTGATTAAAAACTTCTGCAGTAACTTTTCCTCCACCTAAATCATCACCGGCTTTTGCATTTTCAGGAATTGTCATATCATCGGCATTAACTTTAGTTTCCATACCTTCGTATGCTTGCATTTGTTCAGAATTCATTAACATAGACTCCATATCCATAGACATTTTACCATTTTCACATTTTATTGTGTATTGAATTGTTGTTACAGAATCGGCATCTTTAGCTTTGCTTTCTTCTTTTATTGTAACTTCTATTCCACCTGATATATCCTTTTTATCTACAACTGTTTTCACTGTAGTTCCGGTTTCTTTGTCTTTTTTATCATAATCTTTATATTCATATTTTTTATTTACTTCTTGCGGAAAATAAGATTCACAATTTTGAGCAAACAAAACTGATGTAAAAATTGATAAAACGAATAATAGAAAAATCTTTCTCATAATAAATTTATTTTTTTAGTTTTTATACATTACAAAGTTACAAAATGATTTACTAGAAACTTAATTTATTAAGGAATTATTTATTTGTGTTTTAAAACATTATTCAATACTGACAAATATCATTTCTATAAATATAGATATACAATAATTTAGATATTCAAAATATTATTAATTAAACTATTTAAATATGAAAAAAATTATTCTTTCTTTTGGATTAATCTTAATGTTTATTTTAAAAATAAATGCTGAAGAATTATCTCCATTTATTAGTTGTGGCACTGTTTCAGGAGATGTTAAAACTGTAAAAGAATCTATTAAAACAAAATTAAAAGCAAAAGGATTTACAATTACTGGTGGTTATTATGTTGAGAATAAAGGGAACTTTTTTGTAATAACTTTCACAAATAAAGACCTTCAATCAACTTGTTTGAAAGTAAAAGATAGAGGGATTCTAGCTGCAAATTTAAGAATTGGCTTAACAAAAAAAGGAGATAAAGTTGAGGTTACTGCATTAAATCCAAAATATATGTTTGTTGGATATTTGGGTAGTAGTTACGACACACACAAAGCAATACTTACAAAAATAGACAATAGTGTAAAAGCTGTGTTAAAACAAATTAATCCTAAATATACATATTTTGGAGGCAAAGTTGAAATTAGCAAATTAAAAAAATATCACTATATGTTTGGTATGCCATATTTTAGCGACCCAATTGAGCTAAAAGAATTTGCTTCTTTTGAAAAAGCTGTTGAAACAATTAAAAATAATTTAGCTGCTAAAAAAGGCAATACAAGAATGGTTTATAAATTAGTTTATAAAACAAGCAAAGTTGCTGTTTTTGGAGTAGCATTACATGATAAAGCAACCGGTGAAGCTAAATTTTTACCTATAATTGGCGAAAAACACTTAGCAGCAATGCCATACGAGATTGTTGTTATTGGAAAAACAGCAACAATGTTACATGGTAGATACAGATTTGCTCTTTACTGGCCGGAACTAACAATGGGCGAATTCCAAAAAATAATGAGTACTCCCGGTAATGTTGAAGATACATTAAAAAAACTAACAGAATAAAATATAAATACTTACATTTGATAAATTAAGCTCCTTTTGGGAGCTTTTTTTTATGGAACAGTTATTGATAAATCAAGTATAATTCTCAAACTAATAAAATTAGATTTAATAGCTGAAATCTTCTGTTATCATTATTATCTTTGTTTAAAAATAAAGTTTCTTAATTCTAAATTCCACCCTATTGTTTTTTGCTTTGGCTTCTTCTGTATTGTTATCAGAAACTTGTTCTGAACTTCCATAACCCTTTGCTGTCATATTATCAGCTTTAACTCCTTTAGAAATTAAATACTCTCTAATTGTATCAGCTTGTTTTTGTGTTAATTGTTTACTTTCTTCCTCACTTAAAGTATTATCGCTATGACAAGCAATTTCAATTTTAACTTTTCTTGTGTTAAGATAATCGGCTACTGTATCAAGTCTTAATTTTGAATCATTTGTTAAGTTTGATGTGCCTTTGTTAAACTCAACTCCTTTTACTTCAATTTTTCTTGATGGCTCAAATTTTATTTGGATATTAAAACTCATTAAGCCAAATTTATCAGGTACATCAAAATCGGAATAATCGGTTTTTTCGGTTAAATCAACATATTTTACTTTATATTTATTTCCTTTTGGAACCAAAATTCCGCAACGACCATCTTCATCTGTTACTGCTGAGAATTCTTTATTATGAATAATATCTTTAACAATAACAGTTTCATTTTTTCGTGGAAAACCGTCCATATCGGTAACCATAAAGTTCAACAAAGCTTTGGTTTCAGTTGGTTTTAATTCTTGTGAAAAAGAAAAAAAACTAATTATCGATAATAAAAATAATACAGTTGTCTTTTTCATGATTAATGTTTTTATTTTTTATTCTCTTCAGAAAATTCTAATGCAGCTTTAACAAATGAAACAAAAATCGGGTGGGGATTTAGAACAGTACTGCTATATTCCGGATGAAACTGTGTTCCTACAAACCATCTATGCTTAGGTATCTCCACAATTTCTACTAAACCTGTATCAGGATTAATTCCTGTTGGAACCATTCCTGCTGCTTTAAAATCTACTAAATAATTATTATTAAACTCATATCTGTGGCGATGACGCTCAACAATATCAGTTTTGTTATATGCATTATATGCATTAGAATCTTTTGTTAAATCGCAAGGATAAGCTCCCAAACGCATTGTTCCGCCTTTTTCTGTTACGTTTTTTTGTTGCTCCATTATATCAATAACAGGATGTGGAGTTGCTCTGTCCATTTCTGAAGAATGTGCATCTTCAAGTTTTAAAACATTGCGTGCAAACTCAATTACAGCACATTGCATTCCTAAGCAAATTCCTAAGAATGGAATATTATTCTCGCGTGCAAACTTTGTTGCCATTATTTTACCGTCAATACCTCTATGTCCAAAACCCGGTGCAACAAGTATTCCCGATAAATCGGCTAGTTCTTTATCTAAATTTTTATCATTTAATTTATCGGAATGTATCCAAACCAGTTTTACTTTTGTTTCGTTAACAGAACCTGCATGAATAAACGATTCTACAATAGATTTATATGCATCGGGTAATTCAACATATTTTCCTACTAAACCAATTTTCACCTCATGTTTAGGATTTTTTAATTTAGTTAAAAAATCTTTCCATTTATCAAGTTCGGGAACAGTTTTTAGTGGTAATCCCAATTTTTCTAATGCAACTTCGTCTAAACCTTCTTTAAGCATTAGAACAGGAACTTCGTAAATTGTTGATACATCAATAGATTCTATAACAGATTTAAGATTAACATTACAAAAACGTGCTACTTTCGATTTTACATCGGCAGTAAGCGGATGTTCTGTTCTAAGAACTAATATATCTGGCTGAATACCATTTTCTAAAAGAATTTTTACAGAATGCTGGGTTGGTTTTGTTTTTAATTCGCCCGAAGCAGCCAAATATGGCACCAATGTTAAATGCACAACCATTGCGTTGTTACTTCCTAATTCCCAAATTAACTGACGAACACTCTCAATATAAGGCAGAGACTCTATATCGCCAACAGTTCCACCAATTTCTGTAATTATTACATCATACTTTCCTTTGTTTCCTAAAAGCTTAATTCTTCGTTTAATTTCATCAGTAATATGAGGTATAATTTGAACTGTTTTACCTAAAAAATCACCTTTTCGTTCTTTATCTATAACTGTTTGATATATTCTTCCGGTGGTTACATTATTAGCTTGCGAGGTGTTAATATTAAGAAATCTTTCATAGTGACCTAAATCTAAATCGGTTTCGGCACCATCTTTTGTTACATAGCACTCGCCATGTTCATACGGATTTAATGTTCCGGGATCTACATTGATATATGGATCCAATTTCTGAATTGTAACATTATAACCTCTTGATTGTAATAACTTTGCTAAAGAAGCAGAGATTATTCCCTTTCCTAAAGATGAAGTAACACCACCGGTAACGAATATATATTTTGTATCAGCCAATTTTATAGAATTTAATTAAAAAAGAATGTGAATTAAGCTTACAAAAGTAACATTTTAATTTTTAATTCTTATTTCTTAATTCTTATTTTTTAACCAAAAATTAACAAAATATTTTTTTTAATATTTTTTTCTAAAAAAATGGATAAAAAAACTTATCTTGGCTCAGTAAAAATTATGATAATAAAAACATTTATTTTTCGTTAATATTTAAAATTATATTAGAATATGAAAAAATTAACAATTAGTTTATTAGTATTTTTCTCAACGTTTTTTGTAATGAATGCCCAAACTATTACAGGAACTTGGAGAACTTTTGATGAAGATTCAGGGAAAGCAAAATCTGAAGTCAAAATTTTTATTAAAGATGGCAAAGCATACGGAAATATTACAAAACTTTTTAAAGAAAAAGGAGAAGACCCTGACCCAATTTGTACTCATGGCGATGACTATAGAAACGGCAAAAAAGTTATTGGTATGCAAATTATAACCGGTTTAAAAAAAGACGGTGACGAATGGGAAGGCGATGATGCTATTTTTGATCCGGAAAACGGAAAAACATACGATTGCAAAATTTGGCTCGATGAGGATAACAAAGACTTATTACAAGTAAGAGGTTATATTGGTTTCTTTTTCCGTACTCAAACTTGGAAAAGAGTTAAATAGAGTTTTAAACTTTAAATTTATAAAAAGCAAAATAACATAAATCGTATATTTTGATTATAAAAAAGAATGAACGTAATATTATTGGTTTATTCATTACTAACGTACTGACAAGCATACTTGGGTTTGTCAGTACTGTTGTTTTAGCACATTACCTAAGTAGCGAAAATCTTGGTAATTATTATATAATAACATCTATTGTTTTTATTATTGTTGGTATTTCGCAAGCCGGTTTACGCCGATCAATTATCTTTCATACAGGAAAAAAAATCTTTGATTTAGATAAAATAACAGCAAACCTTTTTTTATTAATTATTTTTATATCAATAATATCGTTTATTATTTCATTTTTTATTCTAAACCGAACTTATAACTACAATATCTTTAGTCCAATAATATTTGGTATAGCCCTTTACATTCCAACAAAACTAATAAGTATACACCAGCAAAGTTTAAGTATTGGTGTAAGAAAATATAAAAAACTTTATTTATTAAAGATTATTTCGGCTATTGCTCTTTTAGTTGGATTATATTTATTTTTAATTCTAAATAATACACAATTAAAAGGAGCAATTTATAGCCAAGTTCTTGCAGGAGCTATTAGTTTATCGTTTGGTTTTTACTTTCTAAAAGATGTACTTTCTTTTAAAATTAAATTTGATAAAAATATAACAATATCTCTAATAAAACACGGTGTTATATTTGGCTTTGCATTTTTAATAATGAAACTTATTTTTAAAGTAGATTTATACATAATAAAATATTTGCTAAGCTCTAAAGAAGCGGGTATCTATGCTACAGGTGTTTCTATAGTTGAGCAGTTATGGCTATTTGCAGGAGCTTCGGGAATAATAACTTTTGCCGAAACTGCTAATAATTCTAAAAACAAAAACATACCTAAAACAATTAAATCAACACTAATCTTTACTTTAATAACAGGAATTATTCTATATTTTATTTCAGATATTTTTATTAATACTTTTTTTGGAGAAAAGTTTATCGATAGTATTAATGTGATAAAAATTTTATTACCGGGAGTTATTATCTTCTCGATTTTTAAAGTATTGAATGGTTATTTCTCAGGAATAGGAAAAGTTAAAATTATTATTTACAGTTTTTCTCCTATTCTTATCTTAAATGTTTTATTGAATTTTTATTTAATTCCTAAATATGGAATTAATGGTGCTGCAATTTCTTCTTCTATTTCTTATAGTTTAGGGGTGTTGGTTCTTTTAATTATTTATCTAAAACATAAAAAAGTCCCTCACAAAATGCAAGAGCCAATTTAAGCACAGTTTAGTTAAATAGATTATGCTTAATTCTTAATAAATTCCCTTGTAATTTTCTCATTATCATTATATATCACAACAAAATAAACTCCTTTTTCTAAATTATAAATATCTATAGAATTTGTATTTGTAATGTCTGTTTTAACTTGTTTTCCTGTAATATCAATACTTGTATTTGTAATATCTATACCATCAATATAAACAAAATTATTTGCAGGATTGGGATATAAATTAATATCATTTTTATTTAAAGTTTCAATATCATCAATAACCGAAGATGTTATGTTTATATCATCAAGATAAATATAATTTCCATAGCCATTAACATTTACAAATTTAATAATTACTAACCTGAGTTCGATTAATAATTTAATTCTCAGAAAACCAAAAGGGCATTAGATTTATGCTAAAAATCAGGAAATTATAACGGGTTATAATGAGTGGTTTTTAGTTAAAAGATGATGTGCTTTTGGTTTTTCTTCTTAGATTTCAATAATTAGCTCCTAAACTTTACCAAATTATCTTACATTATCCCGATAGTGTTACAATAATTTGTTTCGTTTAAAAACTAATTATTTGAAACTGAGGACAAAGTATTAATCGAACTCAGGTTACTAATAAATTTAAACTTAAAAAGAGTAGTTTTTTAATTATCTAATCTAGTTTATAGTATAGTTTTATAAAAGAGAGTTTTTTATCTTAAAAGCTTGCATTTGTTGGCAAATATAAAATTATATTTTTATTATCAAAAAAATTTAAAGCATGTTAATGAGTTAATTCAAAAAGATTTATTATTTTTGTAGAAATCTCAAAAAAATTAACAATTATATGGGTAAAGGTGATATCAAAACAAAGCGAGGTAAGATAATTAGTGGTTCTTATGGTAAAAGAAGAAGAAGAAAAGCTGCAAAAGCTGCTAATATAGTTATCAAAAAAGCCAAAAAAGAAACTAAAGTAAAAGTAGAAAAAGAAGAAGTTAAGGCAAAAGTAGCTGCTAAGAAAGCTGCTCCTAAAAAAGAAACTAAAGCCAAAGCCGAACCAAAAAAAGCTGCCGCTAAAAAACCTGCTGCAAAGAAAACTACTGCAAAAAAGGAAACTGCAGAAAAGAAACCTGCTGCTAAAAAGCCAGCTGCTAAAAAAACTACTACAAAAAAGAAAGAAGAGAAATAGAGAATTCTATTTAATAAAATTTCTTAAGATATTTAGAGCCGTAACAGACGCACGTCTGATGTTACGGCTTCTTTCTTCTCCAAAAAGATGTTTTTCAGAAATAATTTTATCTTTTGAACCAACAGCAATCCAAGTTGTGCCAACCGGTTTTTCTTCTGTGCCGCCTGTTGGACCGGCAATTCCCGAAACAGCAATAGCATAATCTGTTTGCATTATATTTAAAACCCCTTTTAGCATTTCTTCTACAACTTGTTGCGAAACTGCTCCATATTTTTCTAATGTTTCGTGTTTTACACCTAAAACATTTTCTTTTATCTCGTTTGAATACGATACAACTGTTCCTTTAAACACCTCAGAGCTGCCCGAAATACTTGTGATTAGTGCCGATATATTTCCTCCTGTGCAACTCTCGGCTGTCGACATTGTTTTTCCCTTTTCTTTTAAAAGATTAAATACAGAATATTCAATTTTTTCTTCATCGTAGCCAAAAATTGCTTCGGGAATAATCTTATTTAGTTTCTCAATTTCTTTTTCAATAAGTTTTGATAAATATTCCTTTTCGCCTTGTGCCGATAAACGCAAACGAACCAAACCGGGTTGTGGTAAATAAGCAAGTTTAATTTCCTTTGGCAGATTATTTTCCCAATTTTCAATAAGTTTTGCCAAATGCGACTCAGGAATACCTTGTGTCATCACAACTTTATGGATAATAGAATCAAATGTAAATTTCTCTTTTAAATAAGGTATTAACCTTTCACTAATTAAAAATTTCATCTCGAAAGGAACTCCGGGAGTACAAAAATATATTTTATTGTTTTTCTCGAAAAGCATTCCGGGTGCTGTTCCTACATCATTAAACAAAACCTTGCAACCTTTAGGAACATAAGCTTGTTTGCTGTTTAGCTCATTCATTGTTATTCCCCTACCTGCCAGCAATTGTTTTACATGATTATAAACGTCTTGATTGAAAATAAGCTCATCGTTAAAATATTCTGCAATTGTTTTTTTTGTGATATCGTCTTTTGTTGGACCTAAACCTCCTGTTAAAATAATTAAGTCGGCTCTTTTTTCTGCCTCAGAAATTGCTTTTAATATTTTATCTTTATCATCAGAAATTGTTGTTATTTGCGTAACAGAAATACCCGTTTTGTTTAATTCTTGCCCAATATATGCCGAGTTAGAATCTACTATCTGACCTATTAAAATCTCATCGCCAATTGTAATTATTTCTGCTTTCATACTTCTCTTTATTTTTTATTTAATGATGTATTAATTCTTTTGCCAAGCGAAATTAATAAAACTCCTGCAATTGTAGCAATTCCTCCGTAAATTTGATAAATAAACGGAAAATGCCCAAAATAAATATAGCTTGTAAATAGTACCAACAAACTTTTTGCACTACCAATTACCGAAGCTTTTGAAGCTTCGATATATTTTAATGCTGTGTATCCTGCCAAAGCTGCTAAAAACGGACCTAATATAGAACCTAATGCAAGATTTAGCAATGCTGTTTTAGGAATTACTAAACTTTGGTTTGTAACAATAGCAGCAATTACAGCAGTTGTAAGAATAAATACTACTCTATTTACACTTAATATTGATGGAGGTAAAAGTTTAATATTTTTCTTAGAGAATATTGTAGCTGTTGCATAAATAATATTAGAAAACAAAATAAAATACAATGCTTTTCTAAAATCTTTAGGTATCTCAAATCCGGGATTGTAACTAATTATAATTGCACCAAGTATTGTTATAATAATTCCAATTATTTCAATTTTATTAAAACGTTCTTTTAAAAATGTTATGCCTAAAATTGATACAAAAACAGGTCCTGCATTTCCTAAAAAAGAAACTAAAGCAGGGTTATTCATGGTTTTTATCGACATAAAAAAAGATAGTGTTGCAGCTATTTCTAAAACTCCTATTAAAGCTAACTTCCAATAGTTAGATTTGTTTATTGATTTAAAGCTTTTGTAACCACCTGTTTGAGATAGAAAAATAAGATTATAAATAAGTGCAAAACCAAACCAATAAACTCCAAACTGAATTATATTTATTTCGTTTAGTGCAGCTTTGCTAAAAATATAGACATTTGCCATTGCCAAAATTGAGACAAACACAAGCAGATATCCCTTTTGTTCATTATTTAAAAGTTTTATTTTATTCATAAATCTTTATTTAGCAGACAAAAGTAGAGATTTATATTTTGATTAAAGAAGAAAGTAATTCTATTTAACAATAACTATTGGAAAATCTTGTCCAAAGCTATATCCGGTAGGGTACTGAGCCGAGCCATGATACTCTTCGGACAATTGCGGCACTCTATCTTCTACATAAGATTTTATTTCGTTTACTGTAATTTTTTTATCAGCAGAACCACCATCGGCTTTTCCTGCCAATGCTTCTAAAATAGCATAGGTAAACAAACCATGTTTTAAATTTCCTGCTTCGTTGGCATATTGTACATCTTGCGAGGCAGTTAAAAAGAATGTTCCTGTGCTACGAGCTAACTGTGCAATAGCTTTTTCGCGGCTGGCACCTCTAGTTGCAAAAGCTTTTATTGCACCACCCGATTGACATGCATCTAAAACAAATAATTGTTTCTCTGCAACAATATCAACCGAAAATTCTAATATTTCTTTTGATGAAATTGCTTTTTCATCTAGCATTTTTTTATCGCCATATAGATTTGTTACATTGTAGGTTACAATATAAAATTCTGAATTTTCCTTTTCTATACTCATAACACCATGCCCCGCATAATAAAAAAGAAATACATCTTCGGGTCCTACCTTTTTTGCCAATTCTGAAACTTGTTTTAGAATATTTTCTTTATTTGCATCTTTATTTTTAATATTAACTACTTCAATATCATTAAATATATCAATAGAATTTTCCTTAATTGCATTCACATAAGATTTTGCATCGTTAACAGCATATTTTAAATTATATTTTGGATTTTGATATTCATTAATTCCGATTGCCAAAATATACAGGTCGGTTTTTGCATCTTCGCCATCGTAATTTACAATAATGTTTGCAGGTAAAGATTCTGTTCTTTCTTTATTGATAACTACTGTTTTTATATCGTTATTACCATCGGCTAATTTAATATCGTAAGTTTTAGAAAACTTGGCAGTACCTCTAAAAACAGGCGATTCACCAATTTTCTCATTAAAAACCAATTTGCCATTATTGTAAATACGAATTTCATCGAGTTCGCCACCTTGTTTAGCAACATTAATAGTTATTGGTAAAATTTCATTCCTCCATTTATAAACAGAATCTGTTCTAATATTCACTATTTTATTATTAGCTTCAATAATTTGTATATTTAGTTGCGGCGATTCTTTAAGTATTTTATTCAAATCTGTTTCTGTATCGCTAAATTTCTCGCCTTGCATTATGCGTTTAATTAAACCCGGTGTGTAATATTTCTCGAAAAGCGAACCAACCGATACCACTTCCAAACCGGAAACATAGTTTACAGATTTTAACGCATCTTTAGAACCATCGAAATAACCGGCTTTATTTTTTGCAAGCCAATTGTTTCTATCAATTTGAATATAAGTGTAAACTTCTTTGTATGTTTCTAAGTTCCACAATTTTATAACACCATCTACACTACAAGAAACTAAGTTTTTTGCATCTGGTGTAATTTTTACTGAAGTTATAGAATTAGAATTTCCTGTAAGGGTTTTAAATATCTTTCCTGTTTCTAAATCCCAGAATTTTATTGTTCTATCGCTGCTACCAAAAACAATGTATTTTCCATTTGGATCGCAAGCAACAGAGTTAACTGCTCCACCATTATTAATAAATTTCTTCACTAACATTCCTGTTAAAAGATCCCATACTTTCACAGTTCCGTCCCAACTTCCGGTTATCATTAACTTTCCGTTTGGAGTAAAATCGAAAGATGACACAATATCTGTATGACCTATGATATCCCTAAAATTAGCACCTGCATCTACCTCCCAAAGTTTAAGCTTTTTATCTAAATCGGAAGAAACTGCATAAAGGTCGTTTGGTGTAAAACCAACAACATAAGGCGAAACATTTCCAAGCTTAATATATTGAATTTCTTTTCCCGTAGCTGTTTCCCAAATCCTTAAAGTTCCGTCCCAACTTCCACTAATCAGATACTTATCATCTGAACTAAATTTTACATCGAAAACTAAATCTTTATGCCCGTAAATTGTGCGTATTTCTTCTCCTGTTTCTGTATTCCAGAGTTTTATAAATTTATCTCCACCAGATGTTACCAATGTTTTTCCATCGCTACTAAAATCGAAACTAAAAACTGTTTTACTATGAGCCTTAAACTCTCGTACAATCTTTCCTGTAGAAATATCAATCATTATTGCAATGCTATCAATATTTCCTTTTACAATGTATTTTCCGTCAGGGCTGATAGCAACAGAAGATTTCATTGAAATATATTTTAATATATTAACAGCAGTCCAATCGGTATATTTAAATTTTAAACCATCGCTGCGGTCTTTATTAAGGTAGCCGCCAAGAACTTTAACAATTTTCGATGATGTAATATCCCAAATTGCAGCAGTATTATTTTTATGTGGAGTAATAATATATTTACTATTAGGACTAAAACACACCTCGAAATAGTTGTATGTATCGGAGCTTTGCTCTAGTAATTTTTTACCCGATTTAACATCGAAAACAAAAATAACATCATCTGTTTTTGCTAAAACATATTTATCATCAGGGCTAAATGCAATATGTCTTAATCGGTCTTTATTTTGCATAAATGTTTTAATTTTTGTTCCTTTTTGGATATCCCATAAACTTAAGCCAGTTTTAGTTGTTCCTGTTAACAGTTTTTTGCTATCATTTGAAATAGCTACTAAAGTGTTACAGCCATCGCATTTAACTTTTTCATTGTCTTTGTAACGATTAACTAACTCGCCTGTTGTAGCATCAAAAACCTCTGCAAACAATTTAGCAGAACCAATTGCAATATACTTTCCATCAGCACTATACGAGATAGTATTTGTTTTATCGAAATTTATTTTAAAAAGCTCTTTGCTAGTTTTTATATTGTGAACTACTGCTTGTTTATAGTTTAAATACGATACAATATTTTGTCCATCGGGACTAATCCAAAACGAATTTATTGAAGCAGAAAAACTCTTTTTATATGTACCTAATTCGTTTCCTGTATTTGCATCGAAAACCTTAATCTCATCTCTATTGTCCATTGTTAGAATTTTGCTATCGTCCGGACTAAAAACAGCTTTTCTTAATTCTTTAGTTTTTACGTTTATAGTTTGTAATGCATTGGCTGTTAAAACATCAAAAACTATGGTTTTATTATCTGCCGAAGAAGAAAGAATTTTTGTACCATCGGAGCTAAAAGCAATACTTCTGATTTTGGCAGTATGACCATTAAATGTTCTAATTTCTCTACCATTTTTAATGTTCCAAAGAATTATTGCATTATCGTATCCACCTGTTACAATATATTTGCCATCGGGACTAAATGCAGAACAAGTAATATGCTTTGAATGACCTGTTTGCAAGACTGTTTCTAAAGGATATTTTTCTTGACTAAATGAATTTAATAAAGAAAAAATAATTAGAATTAATAAGAGTTGTTTTTTCATATTGCTATTTTTAAATCGAACAATATGCAAGCTTTATTTATATACTTTTTGCTCGCTTAATTTGATATAAAGATATAAAAAAATAAGGAGAGTTCTAAAAATTAGTTTTTCAACAATATTTTCATAATTTTTCAGAGACAATTAAAGAAATATATGGGAAATTATGAAAACACGCTTAAAAAGTAGATTTGTTTTTTATACGTGGTTAATCCGCATTCAGGAAATTGCGTTAAAAAAATACAAACCAGAAACAATTGGAAAAGTAAAAGCCTGTCTGGCTTGAAGACATAATAAATATTACAGAGTATTTTTTATATTAAAGTATAAATTTGCCCTAACATCTTAATTTGTTATTTTGTTTATTGTAAAAAAATAATTAATAGAGCTTCCCTAAACTTAGTCGCAAATTTGTGTTGTTTTTTGAATACTGCCAGAGTACAAAAAAAATTAATCCGAAAACTAAGAATATGGCGGAATTAAACAGCATTACTTATCTAATTCTATAATAATATTTTTTGCAGCAACACCATTGCCATATAAATCAACATTAAAATTATCATTAAATTTATGATTATTAAATGTTTCAATAATTTTATTTTTATCTGCACCAACCAAGACATTAAAATTATTTTCGATTAACTCTACCCATTCGGTTTCGTCTCGCATTGTCATGCATGGTTTTGCAAAAAAGAATGCTTCTTTTTGCAAACCGCCGCTATCAGTCATTACAAGTTTGCAACGATTTAGCATATACACCATTTCTAGATATCCTACAGGTTCAATAATTGTTAAGTTCTCAAAATTGTATTGTGAGCTTTTAATTATTTTAGCAGTTCTTGGATGAAGTGGTAAAATAATTGCAGTTTCTTTTGCAATTTCATTTAGTGCTTCTAGTATTGCTCCTAATCGTTTTGGGTCGTCTGTGTTTTCGGCACGATGAATTGTTGCAAGAATAAATTCTTTTGGAATTTCGATATTGGGTTTTTGTTCTTTTTTTGAATAAAAAATTGCTGCATCTTGCATTATATCTCCCGATTTTACAATTTGGCAATCAATATTATTGTATCCTTCTTTTTTTAAGTTTTCTATTGCCGTATCAGTAGGGCAAAACAAAATATCAGAAATTCTATCGGTTAAAATTCGATTTACTTCTTCGGGCATTTCCATATTAAAAGAGCGTAAACCTGCCTCAACATGAGCAACTTTTATATGCAGTTTCTTTGCAGCCAAAGCTCCTGCTATTGTTGAGTTTGTATCGCCATAAATTAAAACCCAATCGGGTTTTTCTTTTAGTAAAACTTCTTCAATCTTTTCTAGCATTTGCCCTGTCATTGCACCATGTCCCAAACCATTGATATCTAAATTATAGTGCGGTTTCGGTATAGACATTTGCTCAAAAAATATTTCACTCATGTTAGTATCGAAATGCTGTCCGGTGTGAACAATTATTTCTTCGATATTATTGTAATTAGCAATTTCTCTGCTTAGTGCGGCAGCTTTAATAAATTGCGGACGTGCTCCTATTATTGTTATAATTTTCATTTATTCAATATATTTTTATAAATATTTATCATTTGATTAACATTATTATTCCAATTAAATTTTTCTGAAACTATTTTTCTTCCTGCTTTGCCCATTTTTGAGTTCAAAGATTTATCAAAAATAAGTTTTTCAATTGCTATTGCTGTTTCTTTTTCGTTTTTTGGAGGTACAATTATTCCTGTAATATTATCTTCTACAACTTCGGGTAAACCGCCTACATTCGAAACAATAACAGGTTTTTCGCAAGCACCGGCTTCTATAACTGCTACTCCAAAACTTTCGCTATTCGAAACAAATACAGGAATATCAATCATATTATGATATTTTGGCATTTCGTTGTATGGCACTTTTCCTGTAAAAATTGTGTTATCGTCTAAATCTAAATCGGAAACTAATTTTTTTAGTTTCTTTTCTTGACTTCCTCCACCAACAATCAAAAGTTTTAAGGAAAGTTTATCTTCATTATCAAAAACAATTTTAAAAGCTTTTATTAAATACTCAATGCCATATTCGGTTTCAAGAGCTTTTATTGTGCCGATAACAATATCATTTTCTTTAAAAATACTGTTAACACTCATTGGTTTAAATTGCTCTAAATCGATACCAAAAGGAGTTACCTCTATTTTTTTATTTGTGTAAAGCGATGTCTCTTTTGCCATTACATGCGATGTTGACAATATTTTATCAGCTTTTTTAAGATTGTATTTTAGAATTTGCTTGTGAATTATAGATTTTTTGGGGAAATCAAATACATCGCTACCCCAAACAGAAATTATAAAAGGATGAAATTTAGATAATGCACCAAGCATTCCGTAACTAGTTGCATAATGCGAATGAACAATATCCGGTTTTATTTCTTTAATTAATTTTTTTACCTTTTTTAATGTCTTGATATATTTAAACTTAGAGCTTAATCTGGATTCTTGTTTTACATCTTTATTATTAATATTTAAATTATAAATTTTTACATTATTATATGATGAATAAAGCTTGTTTGTATTTTCTGATAGTCCAATAATATGCACTTCAATTGCTTTGTCAGCAAGAGATGTAGCCCATTTTGCGGTGTGTGCACTATTAGGATCCGATAATAAAACTAATTTCATATAAGCGAATTTTTATAATTATAAATAGTAGCTAAATTAAAGCCAAATAAAAGCCAGATTGGGAAAAAGTATATTGCTGAACTTAAACTCATTACGCCGATAAAAAAACCAATCATTGATAAACTTCCGGCTTTTGCAAAATATAAAATATCAGTATCGTTAGATCTTTTGCTAATAATGTATAATTTAAAAAATACGGTAAAATACCAAGCTAAACTTATAATAAAAATAAGAACTCCGCCTTCAACTAAAATTTCTATCCAGAAATTGTGCATACTTGTTATTTCATGAGTATTTCTCATAGCTTTTTGAGTATGAATTCTGTTAGAATTCCCGCCTCCAACACCAACGCCATAGGTGTTTTTAAGTGCAGTTATTCCATTTTTAATAAGGTTTTGCCTTATTGTTATTGATGAAGTGTCGTTTACAGTTTCGTGATTTTCTGAAATAAAAACACGAGCAGTTTCAATTGTTGTTGAAATATCGGTTATTCTTGTAGAATAATCTGTTTTGAATAGTTTTAAACCACCAAATATAATTGCTGATAACGATAGCATTACAATTAAATGTTTTAATAATTGTTTTTTTGTTAAATATAGTGTAAGATATCCGATAGCAATAAAAATTAGTGAAAAATATACAGTTCTTGAACCTGTTAAAAATATTACAACAATAATTGAAATTATACCTGCAATTTTTATCAATAACTTATGATGAAATATAAAAAATGGTAAAATAATTAACATTGTAGTTGCTAAATCATTAGGGTTCCATCTAAAACCTGTTGGCGTTTTTTTAATTCCTTCTATAATGTTTATTGGTAAATCCTTATTGTATCCAATTGACCTACCGAAATATTCTATTAAGTCAGAATATGGCGAAATTGGATATCTAAAACTTGTTAACCCTTCTAGTAAAGAAATAATAATTTCGATAATAAAAATAATGCCTAAAATTTTTAATATCTTTAATTGATTACTGCTATTATTTGCAGCAAATTTAAAAGCTGAAACAATTGAAATACCCATTGTTATGTAAGCTAAATAATAAACTGAGGCAATTTTATCGGCACTCCAAAGTATTGATATTGCATACCAAATAAAAATTATTGCAAAAAAATGATAAAAGCTGATAGTTTTAATTTTACTAATTACATCGACAAGTATTTTTTTATTAAAAATAATAAATATCAAAAATGGAACTAAAACAATATGAAAAAGATAAATCTTTCCATAACTAACAGCTATGTTTATTGCTGCTGCAATTATTAGGTATTTTGATATTTCTTTTAAATTAAATTTCATTATTGTTTTAATAAAGCCTCTACTTCTTTTACTTCGGCATTAAATCTTTCTTGCCATGTCCAAAGTTTCTTGTTTTCTGTTTTAATAATATTTTCTTTTATTTTGATTTTTAGGTTATTATCCGATTGTAAAGCGTATAAATCATTTGCCATATTTTCTGATAGTTCATCGCTAATATCATAAATAAAACCATTTTCTTTGTGTTTTATCCACGATGATGTATCACCATTGTTTAGCGTGAAAATTATTTTGTTAGCTCTAATTGCTTCTAACAAAGGGTTTCCTACGTTTGATAAATCGTAAGTAGAAAAGAAGATTTCGGCAAAATTTAAATATTTTTTTACTTCGGTATTTGGTATTCCTCCTACAAAAATTACATTATTACTTATATTTTCGGCTTCAACAAGTTCTTCGTATTTTTTTCTTAATCCGCCTTCTCCTATAATGAAATAAACAATATCGGTAAAATTTAATTTATTTACTAAATACGAAATTGCACTAATACCTCTATCAACTCTTTTCCATTCTTCTAATCTACTTATTGATAATACAATAAGTTTGTTTTTGTGTTCTCTGTATTTTTCTGTTAAATCTTGATATTCGCTTTCATTAATCTTTTGCTCATCAACACCATTAATCCAAAATTTTAAATTGTGCAAAGCTTTGCTATTAAGCTTTTTCATAGCATAATCGCCAAAAGTTCCATCGTTTGTCATTATTGATAAATCTGCCTTGCTTTTAAGAGCAATTACATCATCAAAATTTAGTAATAATTTTAATCTTTTTTTCTCTTTTAGATACTTTCCAACCCAAGTTCCTTGAAAACGAGAAACAATTTTTATGTTCTTAAGATAACCAAATTTTCGTAAAATTATTGATGAGCAAATTCCATAAACTTCGTATCCGTAAATTACATCAACTTTGTTTTTTTTGAGTTCTTTTTTAGCAAAAGAATACAATTTTAGAATTGTTAAATATCCTGCAAGTTGGGTAATTATTGTTTGAAGCAAGTGATTTTTTACTTTATTTCGTAATGCTGTAAAAGGAAATGGAAATCTAATAATATCAACACCTTCAATATTAATTTCTTTTTCGTAATAATAGTTTCCTGCTGTGCTGTAATCTCTAGCAACAATATAAGTAAGCTTCCAACCTGCATTAACAAAAGCTTCGGGGGTTTTTCTTAAAACCTGAATAGATTTTTCTTTAAAATCATTTGCCGATAAAAATAGTATGTGTTTTTTTGACATTATTCTTTATCTTTCAGTTCTTTAAGTATTCTTGCAGGATTTCCGGCAATAATTACATTATCGGGAAAGGATTTTGTTACAACGCTTCCGGCACCAACAACAACATTATTTCCTATTTTAACCGAAGGTAAAATTATAACATTTGCACCAAGCCAAACATTATCGCCAATAACTATTGGATTTGCTTTTGCAACTTTACTTTTGTCTGCCAAATCGTGATTTGAACTTATAAGTTTAACTCCGGGAGCAAATAAAAAATTCTTACCAAGTTCTATCCCGTTTAAAGCTTGAAAATAACACCCGCCACTAAGTGCAAAACTGCAAATAGTGGTAGAATCGGGATTATATTTAATATTTTTATAGGATATTATTCTCGATGTGTAATGGATTGGAAATTTTGTATCGGAATTTATTCGTAATATTTTCCTAAAAAAGTTATTAGTAAAAACAAGCCCGAAAGGAACTCTGCCGAATATTTGCCATTTATTATAGTAATTATCAATTACTTTAAAATATCTAGCTAAAAAATTTAATATCTTTTTTATAAACAATTTCATTTTTTAAATTTTAAAAATACTAAAAAATATACTCCTAATAAAATATACATTATACTGCCACTAATTGCCATTAAATATAAAGATAAATAATAATCTTTTTTTATACCGCCAATCGCTAATGACGCAACCTGTAGAATTAATGCAGTTGAGTTAAAAATAACTTCAATTGTTAATTTTTTGAATACAAGTAACAGAGAACTTTGCGATGAAACAATAAATCTGATAGCATAATAAATGCTAAAAATAGCTAGTATCTTACCTGCCTCAGCCCATTTATCACCAAAAATGATAGGAAATACTTGTTCTCCCCAAATAATAATTAAGATTACAGGAATTATTGTTACAAATATTAATCTTGTAGATGTTTTTAAAAAGAGTGGCAAAACAGATTTTGAATTAATATTTAATTCGTTTGCTTTTTGATAATAAACCTGTCCAACAGAACCTGCAAATAAAGAAAGAGGAGTTCCGAATAATCTTATTACCATTATATAAAGTCCAACAATTATATTATCAAAATAATATGCCAATAAAAAAATTGGAGCTTGTTCTTTTATAATATTCAAGAAAATGCCAATACCACTTTTAAAAGGGAATTCTCTATATTCATATAATACTTTTTTTATTTTAGAAAGTGATACTTCTTTAAAATATTGGCTAATACCTACCTTTTTTAAATAAAAAACAGCTAAAGCAGATTGTCCTATAATTGTTGAAACTATAAGCCCACCGGAAAAATATAAAAATTTACCAATACCCAGATTAAAACTAGCTGTTGTTGTACTTTGTATTACACGACCTGCCGAAAGAGTTTTAAATCGTTTTTTTCTGTTTAGCCAATAATTACCGGCTTGTTGAATTGCTAATAAAACAATAGCAAAAGGTATGATAAATAACCATTTATATAATTTATCATTATTTAAAACATCGCATAAATATCTGCCAAATAATAATATAAGTACTAAGCTAAACAATGATAAAATAACCGATATTAATATTGAGCCAACGAACATGTTAAATGCTTTGCCTTCTTCTTTTGGTAGCATTAATGCAAGTTCGTATCGTCCATTTGCAATAACAGCAAATAAACCAACAATTGCAGAATAGGTTCCCCATAATCCAAAATCTTCGGGTGTAAAAAATCTTGCAATAATAGGTGTTATTAAGAATGGAATTAATAATGCTATTGATGAACCGGAAAGTAAAACAACGATATTTTTAATAAAATCGTATTGGTTTAATTTATTATTTAAATTTTTAAATATTTTTAGCATTATATAAAATTAAATAGCTTGTATTTTTACTATTAGATTAGCAAAGGTAAATGTTTTTTAAAGAATTAACATAAATAATATTGCAGAAAGCATTTTGAGTGTACATATATGCTATAATTGTATATCTTTGTTTATTATTTTTATTTATTCTGATAAATGGTTTTTTTCAAAAATATCTCAAAACATATATTAAATAATATCAGATATATTTCTGTTTTTATTTTCTTTTTTGCTCTTTTTATAGGCGGGAAATTTGTTGTTTGGTCGCTATTATTTTTGATATTGAATTTCTTTTATGAGATTATTAAAAATAAAATTACTTTCAGAAAAAATAAAGCTCTTTTTTTAATGTTTTTACTGTATTTAATACACATTTTAAGTGTGTTATATTCAGTAAATAAAGATGTCGCTAATTTCGATTTACAAGTAAAATTATCTTTATTAATTTTCCCGTTATTTTTTGTTTTCATTAAAAAGACTATACTTTTTGATGTAAAGAAAATTACTAATATTTATATAATTTCGGCTTTTATTATTTCAATTGCTTTAATAATTAACTTAGCTCATAACTATTTTATAAACAAGCAAATGTTATATTATACTGAATACTCAACATTTTTACATCCAAGTTATTTTGCACTATACATAGATCTTGGTATAGTAATGGCTATATCTGCTATAGCCCAGAATAACAAACACAAGATTTTATACTTGATTGCTATTGCATTATTTCTTGTAAATATATTTTTTACTGACGCTAAAAGCGGATATATTGCTAGTATTTTAATATTAGTTTATATTATTGTCTTTTTGGGATTAAGAAAATCAAAATATATAACCATAACAGCAGTTATTATTTTGTCTATTGTTTCATTCTTTATTTTGAAAAGCAATCCTAGATTTAAAACTACTTTTGATATTTTGAGTAAGTACGAAAATGTGTTAAAACACCCCGAAAATAAAAATTCTAGTACATCAATGAGAATTCTTGCGTGGAATGCTTCTTCTGAATTAATTAAAAATAACTTAATATTTGGCGTTGGTTCCGGTGATATAAAAACAGAATTAAATAAAAAATATAACGAACTTAATTACAAATACTTGGCAAAATATAATCTTAATTCGCATAACCAATTTCTAGAAACATGGCTGGGGCAGGGGCTTATTGGTTTTATTCTTTTGCTATTGATTTTTATAATTCCTTTCATATCAGCAATAAAACACAAAAACATTGTACTTCAAGCCTTTTTATTACTGATGTTTATAAACTTTCTTTTCGAGAGTATGCTAAATACACAAGCAGGAACAATATTTTTTGGTTTCTTTTATAGTTTTTTAGTAGTCGTAAATAACGAAGAATAAGATATTTTAGATACTTTTGCAAAACAAAGATGGCCGCATAGTTCAATTGGATAGAATATCAGATTTCGGCTCTGAGGGTTGAGGGTTCGAGTCCTTCTGCGGTCACAATTTTAAAATGGGTAATACCTATATTTACAGAACTTTATGGAACTAGGAAAATTTAATTTACTAACAATACTAAGAGCAAGCGAACCGGGGCTTTATTTGGTTGACGACAATGATGACGAAGTGCTTTTACCAAATGCATATGTAAGCGAAGAAATGAAGATTGGTGATGAACTTGACGTATTTATTTACAAAGATTCTGACGACAGACTAGTTGCCACAACTTTAACCCCTTATGTTCAGTTAGAAGAATTTGCTTTTCTTAAAGTGAAAGAAGTAAACAAGTATGGTGCTTTTTTAGATTGGGGATTACCAAAAGATTTAATGGTGCCTTTTGCCGAGCAGCTAATAAAAATGGAAGAAGGTAAATCTTATCTTATTTTTTTAATTGTTGATGAAGATTCGCAGCGACTAATAGGTTCTGCAAAAGTAAACGAATTTGTTTTTACCGATAAAATTGACCTTTCACCCGGCGAAAAGGTCGATTTATTGCTTTATAAAAAAACAGATTTAGGAATGCATGCCATAGTAAATAACAATTATCATGGATTAATTTTTCATTCCGATATTCACAAAAAGATTTACCCGGGCGATAAAATTTCGGCTTATGTAAAACAAGTTAGAGAAGATGGTAAAATAGATTTATCATTAAATCCTATTGGTTTTACAAATAGTATAGATAAATTTTCGCAAACAATTATCGATGCTCTAAACGAAAACAGCGGGTTTTTAAATTTAACCGATAAAACATCTCCCGAAATAATAAATCAGATGTTGGGTATGAGTAAAAAAGCATTTAAGAATGCTGTAGGAAATTTATACAAGCAAAAGCTTATAGAACTTTCTGACGAAGGAATAAAATTGAAAAAATAATGTTCAGTTTTCCAATAAACTATGACGAACCCCTTTTTCGTCCTCCAAGCGAAGCTCGTTCTTTAATAATACAAGTAACACTTGGCTGCTCGTGGAACAAGTGTGCATTTTGCGAAATGTACACATCAAAGCAATTTAGGGCAAGAAAAGAAGCTGATGTTTTTGCTGATATACATGCATTTAAACCTTATGCAAACCAAATAAGAAAAATTTTTCTTGCCGATGGCGATGCTATGGTGTTATCAACAAATAAATTATTGAGAATTTTAACCGAATTAAAAAATACTTTTCCAAAACTGCAAAGAATTTCGGCTTATGCCTCGCCACGAAATTTAAACGATAAATCGGTACAAGAAATGAAAGAATTGAACAATGCCGGTTTAAGTTTAATATATGTTGGCATAGAATCCGGCGATAATCAGGTGCTCGAAATGGTTAATAAGGGAGAATATTTCAATAGTATTGTTTCCGGATTAAACAAATCTAAACAAGCGGGAATTAATAGTTCTGTTATGATAATTAACGGTTTGGGAGGAAAAGAATTTTCTGAACAACATGCAATTAATTCTGCAAAAATATTAAACGAAACTCAACCAAAATATGCTTCAACATTGGTGCTTTCAACTTATAAAGGTTTAGATTATTATAAAAGCAGATTAAAAGAAAGTTTTACCCAGTTAAATTTGCAAGAATTAATATCAGAAATGAAAATATTTATAGAAAATACAAATTTGCAAGAAACAATTTTTAGAAGCGACCATGCCTCTAATTACCTTGTGCTAAAAGGCGTTTTGGGTAGAGAAAAAGAGAGTTTTCTTAACAAAATAGACTTTGCATTAAGAAATCCGAATATTGCAAATCTTCGTAGCGAAGATATGCGTGGATTTTAAATATTATTTATATTCCATATTTAAATATAATTTAAATATCTTTGTGAAAAAGAAGAATAATGAATAAAAGTTTAGTTTTATTATCAATAGTATTTATTGCTTTCTTTTTTTCTTGTTCACCGGTAGAAAAAGAGAATAAAGAGGTAAAAGTAAAAGAGTTTCGTCTATATCTTGATAATGAGGATTTAATAAATATTTACAAAAACTATAATGAGAATATTTATATTCCTGTAAAAGTTGTTGTTAAAGGTGATACAGTAAAAGCAAAAATGCGTTTACGTGGCGACACATCACGTGGTTACGATAAAAAATCGATGAAAATTGTTTTTAAAAAAGAAGCAATATTAACAGGTGAAAAACGCAAAATAAATTTAAACTCAGAGTGGACAGATGTAACTTATATTAGGCAATATATTTCATCGGAATTGATGAATTTGACAGGGATAAATTCATACAAATCTAATTATGTTGCAGTTTATGTAAACGATGAATTTTTTGGTTTATTTTTGCAAGTTGAAAATGTAGATAAACAGTTTTTAATTGACAGAGATTTAGATCCAAAAGCTAATTTGTATAAAGCCACCCACGATGGAGCTTGTATGAGTATGTTTGAGTATGAGAATCCGAAAATTAAATGGGAAAAGAAAACAAATAAAAAAGATACAAGTTTTGCCGATTTGCAAAAACTTATTTTTGAAGTTAATAATACTAAGAATGCCGATTTTAAACCATTCTTGCAAAAGACTTTCGAGTACGATAAGTTAATTAAGCTTATTGCTTTAAATATGCTCATAAAAAATGGTAGTACATATTATCACAACTATTATTTATATCACGATATAAACGGAAACGGAAAATGGCAGATTATGCCTTGGGATATGGATAAAACCCTTAATTATTATAATTGGGGACCATACGATTTTCAGCGAACATCAAGCAATTGGGAATCTGATAACCCATTGATAGAAAAAATGTTAATTAATGATGAGATTTTTGCAGATATTAAAAATGAGGTAGAAGAACTAAGCAAGAATGTTTTTAATACAGATGTGATTTACGGAATAATAGATCAAGCTGAGAAATCTTTAGAAAAATATGTTACACTTGATACAAAAGATAAAATAGAAAATGTTCAGCAATGGAAGCAAAACCTTAAACATGAAAAAGATTATGTGTATAAGCGAAAAAAAGAATTGGTAAAACAATTAAATACTTATCCAAGGGGTTTTAGCTTAAAAAACACAAATGTTTTTCCTGTAGGAGCAAAGGCCACTTTTGAGTGGTCTCCTGCCCGTAGCCCTATAGGGAAGAATATAACATATATGCTAAAGTATGGACCTGATTTTTTGCTTGAAGATACAAATACAACAAGAGTAATCAGTAATATTAAGGAAACTTGTATTACAATTCCTGAAAAATTATACGAAGGTAAATATTATTGGCGAGTTTATGCTTATGACGGCTCGGTTACTATCGAAGGTTTTAACACTAAAACTTTGTTTTATATTGTTAAGCCAATTGATTTTCCTGAAGCGAAAAATGGTGTATATGAACTTACAAATACAGAGATTCCGTATTTATTAAAACAAACCAAAATAATTAAGGAAACAGAGAGTTTAATAATTAAAAAAGATGTTGAACTTTACATATCAGAGAATGCAAAGATAAAGATTGATGGAACACTTTCTATTGGAGAAAATGGAGGTGAAAAAGCCAAGATTTATTCAATGGGTAAATTAAAAGTAATTAAAATTAATAATACCGAAAATTCAAGAATAGTTAATACGAATTTTTATAATATTAGAATAAATACATATAAATCTAAATTACAGATAGAAAATTTAAAATCAATAATTACAGAAGAAAATTTAACAAGCAATGAATTGATTTATGCAAAGGAATCTGTTTTAGATATTAAGAATAGTGCATTTGTAAATTTTTCTAAAAATAGTGAAATTGATAATGCTTTTAATTTTTATACTAGCAAGTTATTATTAACAAACACCTATTTTAAAGCTTTCAATAATTGTATAAATATTTCTAATTGTTTCGATACTAAAATAAAAAATAATCGTTTTGTAGTATTTAAAGAAAATGGAATAAATATTAACTCAAGTAAAAATATTGAGATAATAAACAATTCTTTTCAATATTTAAAATCGGCTGTGCATATTAAAAAATCTGATATTAGATCGGAAAATATTAATATACTGGGGAATAAATTTGAAAAAATTGAAACGGGTATTCTAGTAAAAGATAAAGTGGAAAACTTTAATTATTTAGGAAATACATTAACCCAACAAGAAACAAAAGAAATAGTTTTTGATATGACTGTCAATATTAAACCGAGCTCTGATTATAGAAAAATATCGAAAGTTGAAACAGAGCTTGTTTTAAACAAAACAGATAAGCCATATTTTATAGAAGATACAGTTGTGGTTTCTGTAACAGGACGTTTGATAATAGAAAAAGGCGTTTCTGTAATGTTCTCGCGAAAAGCAGTTTTATTAGTTAGAGGTGAGTTGATAATAAACGGAAATGATAAAGAAAATGTATTTCTATACCCACAAGATAAATATACTAATAAAATATTGATTAATTCGAAAAAGAATTCTAGTATTAATTATGCAAATATTAAAGATATGCGGGTGCGTGTTACTTGTCCGGTTTTTAATCTGGAGAATTCTGTAATCTCAATTAATAAAAGACCATCTAGTAGAGAGGAAGATGATTTTGTTGTGTTTAACGGGTTTAAAGGTGAGTATAATATCATAAATAATTATTTTATAAACAATAGCGAATTTGTATATGAAAATATGAATATTTTTAACTCTAAAGTCGATGTTAGAAACAATACAATTTTTGGTTTTGAAGATTCAATTGAGCCAATAAATTGCTCTGGAACAGTTAAAAATAATATTGTGCTATATGCACCAAACGATGCAGTGGATGTTAATGGTTGCAAAAATATTGATATCGAAAACAATATCTTTTATAAAATAACAGACAAAGGTGTTTCTGTGGGTGCAGAGCAATTTGGGAAATCGGAAGATATAAGAATAAGAAATAATATGTTTTATGCTTGCGATTATGGGGTAGAGGTAAAAAATAATTCTACTGCAAATGTCGAAAATAATACCTTTGTGAATAATAAAACAGCTATAAAATTATATTTAAAAAATACAGGTCACGAAGATGATATGGGAGGAACAGCCAATATTAAAGATTGCGTTTTTTACAATTCTATTGATACAGATTTAAATGTAGATAAGTTTTCTAAAATAAGCGTGAGTAATTCAATATCTAATAAAGAAAATACAATTAATGGAGTTGCAAAACACGATATAAAATTTGTAAACAATAAACTTTTTAAT
>Ga0256913_10000251_pt1 | contig 26786 bp, 18 predicted proteins | sample Axial_MatmetaG_FD_185970 | JGI IMG/M metagenome (GOLD analysis project Ga0256913, IMG submission 185970) | Deep-sea worm associated microbial mat communities from Axial Seamount, Juan de Fuca Ridge, Pacific Ocean - Axial_Mat | ecosystem: Environmental > Aquatic > Marine > Oceanic > Microbial... | reverse complement strand
GAAAAGGCCATGGCAGAGATCAAAGAATTACAAAGTGCTGATACGATCAATTATAATCAACTGGTCAGATGGATCAATACCAAAGAGCATCATGCTAATCTGATACAGGAAATTTCTGAACAATATTTTCTCACGCAGCGGGTAAAATTTGCCGACCCGTCAGACAAAGAAAAGTATGATAAATATCTGGTTCAGCTTACCACGCTTCACCAGCTGATTGTTTTTGCCATGAAGTCAAAACAATCAACCGATCTGGCTTATGTGGAAAACATGCGTGATGCCCTGGAAGCTTTTGAGGAGGCTTATTTTGGAGAGCACCGCCACAATGCTGACGGAACGCACAAAGAATAGAAAAAGTCCTATTTGTCTTTAAAAATCATTACCGAACTGTCGGTGTCGGTAATGGGTACAGCGGGTTCCGGTATAGTGGCAGCAAATTCATCCACGGCTTTCATAATGCCGGGCCAGTCGGGATTGTAATCGTGAATAATGATTACGCCGCCGGGGGCCAGCCTGTTATAGAAAAACTCCAAACCTGCTTTTGTGGGGTTATAAAGGTCGGCATCCATGTTCACCAGGGCAAAACGAATGCTATTGTCAAGTCCGGCAGTGCTGTCCGGAAAATAGCCTTGGTGGAAAATGAACTTCCCGGAACTTAGTTTTTCTTTAACCCGCTCAATGGATGTGTCGGCAAAGTTATGTTTTGTATAGGTCGCTGCTTTTCCCGTTTCGGTGGTCAGATCTTTTTCGGTGAATCCTTCAAAGGTGTCGAACAGATGAAATTCTCTGGACGGGTCCATCAGGTGCAAAATAAAAGCCGAATCTCCCTTGTAAACACCCAGCTCGGCAAATGCTCCCGGAACATCTTTTTTTAAACGCTCAACCTGAAACCAAAAATTAAAAAAGCGGGTTTTGTCTTTATATTTTCTTTCGGCTGCCTGAAGTTCTGCCGGAATTTTTTTCCGCTTCAGATAATGTTTCCACAGTTTCGGCTGATACTCTTTGTCAAACAGCAATGTGTAAATATAATATACAACATAAGCTGCCAGAATGACCAGCAATACGGATTGTATGATTTGATAAACGTTGTCGGACATAAAGATCAGATTATTTCGGCTACAACAAAAGTACTGCCACCCACAAAAACCAGGTCGTTTATCCCGGCGTTGTTTACTGCCACATTCAGGGCTTCTCGAACGGATGAGTATGCATTGCCCCGCAATCCGGCTTTAAAGGCATATTGTTTCAGCTCCTCGGCATCCATGCCTCTCGGAATGTCGGCTTTACAGAAATAGTAGGTGGCATCTTTGGGCAATTGAAAAAGTAAACTGTCAGGGTTTTTATCCTGTACCATACCGAAAACAAAGTGTAGATGGTCAAAGCGTGTTTCGTGGATTTGTTCTACCACCGCCTGGATACCTTCCGGGTTGTGGCCCGTATCGCAAATAGTCAGCGGGTTGTGGCTCAGGATTTGCCAACGACCTGATAAGTTCGTGTTTTCGATGGTTTCTTCAATACCTTCGGCAATGGTTTTGCGAGAAATATTGACGGTTTTCCTGTCGTTAAGCAGCTCAATCACCTGCATAGCTGTGGCGAGATTTTTCCGTTGATAATTAGCCAGCAGGGGAGAAGGCATATTTTCCAGATATAACTTATTGTCGTACCAGACATCATAAAAGAGATGAGTTTTGTCGCGCCTGTGTATAGGTTTCAGCTCAAAATGTTCATCTGCATAAACAAGAGAAGTACCTGTTGTTGCAACTGTTTCTTCGAAGACTTCCGAAACTACTGCTTGTTTCTCGCCGATGACCACAGGCACGTTTTTTTTGAAGATGCCGGCTTTTTCGCGGGCTATGTCTTCCAGGTCGGTGCCCAGAAATTGCATGTGGTCGTGGCCGATGTTTGTGATAACCGATACAACAGGCTGGCAGATATTTGTAGAGTCAAGACGGCCACCCATGCCTGTTTCCAGCACAGCAAAGTCAACTTGCTCTTCGGCAAAATGATTATAAGCCATGGCTACCGTCATTTCGAAAAAAGAAGGGTTAAGCTGTTCAAAGAGTTTTTTGTTGCCGGCCACAAATGATACTACCTGATCTTCCGGAATCATTTTTCCGTTAACCTTAATACGTTCTCTGAAATCTTTCAAATGGGGAGAAGTGTACAATCCTGTTTTATACCCTGCTTCCTGCAGGATAGAAGCCAGCAGGTGGGCAACACTCCCTTTTCCGTTAGTGCCTGCCACGTGGATGGCTTTGAATTTATTTTGAGGATTTCCCATCTTGTCCAGTAATTGAATGGTTGTATCCAGATCGGCTTTATAGGCTGCTTTACCGATCCGCTGATACATAGGCAATTGACTGAAAAGCCAGTTTAGGGTTTCTTTGTAGTCCATAAAACAAAGGTAACAACAACCGTTTTAAATGTCCAAATGAAAAGAGTTAAAGATATCAACCCTGTGTTATTTCATCAGAATGAAATTATAGGTGATACTTCCTCTTTGTAATTCGGCAGCTTTGAGGTCTTCGGCAAAAGTGGAGTTTTTAGCGGCGTTAATAGCGATCTGGTGCATAGCCGGATCGATAACGTTGGTGCCTTTCCGGTTGACAACGGCTTTAGTGACATTACCCTGCCTGTCCACCCAGATGTCCACCTTGACCGTACCCTGTTCTTTAAATTTGGCCGACGGTTTGTCAATGTATTTAGACCCGCGTCCACCCAGACTGTAAGATATGCCGTTTCCCAGGCCTCCCTGTCCATTGTATTTATTGCTGTCTTCAAATCCGTGGGGTTTTCCCTGGTCACCGGCGCCACCTGCCATGCCCTGGTTGGTTCCGTTTGTGTTTTTAGAGCTGCCTTTAAACAGAGCTCTTTCGTTCACAACAGGCTCGGGTTCAGGTTCGGGTGCAGGTTCTTCAACGATCTCTTCAGCATAAATCTGAGAAGAATCCACAGGCGTTTCCTTAATCTCTTCAACTATTTCCTTTTCCGGTTCAATGGGTTCTTCTTTTATTTCTTCCGGTTCCTGCTCCGTTTTTTCTTCTTCCGTTTTTTCTTCTTCCAAAGCGGGTGTGTCTTCAGTATCCTGAGTAATGTATTCCTCTTCCTGAGGAACAGGTTCAGGCTCGGTTATCTCCTGAGGGGGAGGTGGCGGCGGAGTTTCCGTTTGCTGTGCAGGCGATTCGGTCTGTATATCTCCGAAACCGGTATCGTCATACCCCAGATTGACTTCCACACCTTCTTCACCGGGGAGAGGAAGGGGAGTCCTCAGAGCCAGCAAAAATAAAGCGGCAAGTATCAGCACATGCACAAGTATGGTGCCGATGAAGCCGCGGCGGCGGTCTTTGTCTTTGAGTATTTCTTTAATTTTTGACATGTTAATTTATTCAGTCTACAGTCCTTAGTCTACAGTCTTCAGTCTTCAGTCTACAGTCTTTAGGCAAGGGGCTGTTGACGTTAGATAATTACTTTTATTTGTATTTTTCCGGGCTTTTAATCATATCATGTAACAATCTCCCAATTTCTTCTGACCTGGAAGTGAAAGTTTTATGTAAATCTTCAGTGATATAACCGCAAGCTAAACTAAAATCAAGCCAAACTTGTGTTTCCGTATTTTCCATGTCGGCATCAGATATTTTACTGACAAAGTGAGCCGGGTACTGTCGTTTGCGGTATCCTTCTCCAATGTTCGAACAAACAGATCTGGATGAATTACGGATTTGAGAAATTAAACCGTATTTTTCATCCTTTGGAAAAGATTTAATCAATGCGAATATATCCATCGAAAGCGAAAAAGCTTTTTTAAAAACAATTAAATTCCTAAAACCGGTTGCCATTTTTTAATCTATTAACTATTTAGTAATTAACTGCCAATTATTATTCGATTACCAACTACCAACTACCAACTGCCGACTGCCGACTGCTGACTGTTGACTGTTGACTGCCGACTGCCAACTGCCAATTATTTTTTCTCATCTCTTCGGCTTAGTCGCCAAAATCACTTTATGTTTTGTTCCGTTTTTATGATTGAGTTCGTTGACAGCATCAATAACAACTACAATATCCTGCACAGTTGCGGTTTTATCGGATCTCAAAACAATAGATCCTTCCTGTTCGCCGCCCAGTTTATTTAGCAACACATTTTCAAGATTGGCAGGGTCAACCTGTTGTTCTTCCACATAAATATTTCTTTCTTTATTGATATAAACCGTTACCGTTTGTTTCGACATGGTTTTGCTGTTGCTGCTGGGCAACAATAGTTTGATGGCATTGGGAGCCACTAGTGTGGAAGTCAGCATGAAAAAAATCAGCAGTAGAAATACAAGGTCAGACATGGAAGCCATGCTGAAATTGGTATCCCTTTTATTTCGCATTTGTATAGCCATTGTCTTTTATTTTGCAGGTTCGTGTAAAACATCCATAAACTCGCTGGCTGTGATTTCCAGTTTGTACACAACCTTTTGGATACGAGCCACCAGAATATTATAAAAGATATAGGCAATAATCCCTACAACCAGTCCTCCGACGGTTGTGATCATAGCCTGGTAGATGCCACGTGACAATAATTCGATATTGATATTGTTTCCTGCCATAGACATATCGTAAAAAGCACGTATCATGCCAATGACAGTCCCGAGAAATCCGAGCATGGGAGCAGCTCCTGCTATAGTAGCTAGTCCGGCTACATTTTTTTCGAGCCGTGACACTTCCAGTTTGCCTACATTTTCGATGGCTGTATTAATGTCGTTGAGCGGTTTTCCTATACGGGAAAGGCCTTTGTCTATCATCCGCCCGATGGGAGAATTATTGGTAACACACAGGGCCCGGGCTGACTCAAGTTTGCCGCTTGTAATATAATTGCGGATATTGTTCATAAAGTTTTTATCCTCTTTCGAGGCCCTGCCGATAACAAAATAGCGCTCGAAAAAAATGTAGAAGGCAATCAGGGATAAAACCCCGATGATGGCCATGATCCACCCGCCTTTCAGTACCAGGTCTATGATTGGTAAAGTTATTTCTTCGCTATTGGCTGAACCACCTATAACCTGGGCTGTTTCCTGAATTTGTAATATGATTGCTGTCGTCATATGATAACGGAAATTAAAGATTAAAGATTAACAAAATTATCGGGTAAATGTTTGTCTCTACGCGTAAATCGAATTAATTATCAACACACGATTGTATAAACTGAATTTTACCGGAAATATTATAAAAAGCTTTAAAAAAGACGATATTGAAATTGATTTTTAAAAGTCTGGCAATTTAGATTTTATCTAAATTCGGCACATATTGATTTATTTATATATAATTGAATTATTCAAAGATTAGTTTGGTTATTTTTGCGCCAATTTAAAATTTAAAACAAGAGCTTATGTTTAGTTTTACTTTAATGGTGGTAGTGTTTATCCTGGGATACACTGCTATCGCTCTGGAACACCCGATCAAGGTTGATAAAGCTGCTTCTGCTTTGATTTTGGGTGCTTTGATATGGGTGGTTTATATGCTTAATGTTGAGTCAATTCTTTCACTCAATTTCAGCCATTCCTGGAAGCATTTTCAGGAAAGTACCATGTTGAAAGACATGATGGAGAAATTTCCGGATGCTTCTTTATGGGAGCAGATGAAATATTTTGTTGTTGATTATCAGATTGTTGAACATTTAGGAGAGATCTCTGAGATTCTGTTCTTTCTGCTGGGTGCCATGACGATTGTTGAGACGGTTGACCAGCATCAGGGTTTCAAGCTGATTACTGATAGAATTACGACTGAAAATAAAGTAAAACTTTTATGGATATTGAGTATTCTGACATTCTTCATGTCAGCACTGCTTGATAACCTGACAACCACTATCGTTATGGTTGCCTTATTGCGTAAACTCGTTGGAGATAAAAAAACACGCTGGTTCTTTGCCAGTATGATTGTTATTGCTGCCAATGCCGGTGGTGCCTGGTCTCCCATAGGTGATGTTACCACAATCATGTTATGGATTGGCGGGCAGGTAACAACCGGAAATATTATTGCTATGGTTATCATTCCCAGTATTTTCAATATGATCATTCCGCTGGCAGTTGTTTCTATTTATATGAAAGGCGAAATCGAAAGACCAAAACTTTCTGATGAGGAAACGCGAGAATTTACAACAAGTAGTGAGCGTAAATTACTCCTGATCATGGGTGTTGGTGCGTTGTTATTCGTACCGATCTTTAAAACGTTTACGCACTTACCTCCATATATGGGCATGTTATTCGGATTGGGTGTCATCTGGGTTACGACTGAGATTATGCACCGCAACAAACCTATGGAAGACCGCCGTAAGCTGACCGTTATCGGAATTTTGCGGAAAGTGGATGTGCCGACAATATTCTTCTTCCTTGGAATTCTCTCGGCAGTAGCAGCCTTACAATCGGCCGGACACTTGGGATTGTTAGCCGAATATCTTGATGAACATGTACACAATATTTTCGGTATCAATACGGTCATTGGTATTTTATCTGCCATTGTTGACAATGTACCGCTGACAGCCGGTGCCATGGGGATGTATCCGATTATGACTGAAACATTGGTTCAGGCATCAGTGGAACCGACATATGCAGCCCATTTTGTTCAGGATGGTGCATTCTGGGAATTACTGGCATACTGTGCCGGTACAGGTGGAAGTATTCTGATTATCGGTTCGGCTGCCGGAGTGGCTGCCATGGGACTGGAAAAAATAGACTTTATCTGGTACATGAAAAAAATCAGCTGGCTGGCTCTGATCGGATACCTTGGCGGTATTGCTATTTACTGGTTGCAGGATATGATCATCTTTCACGTTTAAGAAAATAAAGACTTTAAGTAGAAAAGCAGTGCTGGGATCAGCGCTGCTTTTTTTATGTCTTTTTGTGATCGTCAGGGTAATGGATGTCGCCGCAGCATGAATCCTTTTTTGCTCCCGTAACAGATGCCAGGCAATTATTTTCATTAGTAATGCGCAATACACCCATCAATGCAAAAATAAGCGCCTCTTTAAAATTGACAATTTCTTTTCCGGGTACGATCGCTGCCATCCCTGTTTCCAGTTCAATAGCTTTTACCAGAAAATGATTGTGGGCTCCTCCTCCGGTTATCAGAAGTTTCCCTTTTGGTAAATGAGCAATGGATTGTTTTATCTGCCAGGCAATGTGTTTAACTACTGTATAAAGTTTGTCTTCAACCGGAGTGTCTGATAACTCAAGCCGGCTGATAAATGCACCGGTCACATATTGATTACTTAACGATTTGGGCTTTTCTTTTCTGTAATAATCATCTTTATTCAGTTGGTCAAAAAGCTTTTTATCCAATTTACCCAGTTGGGCTATGGCACCTCCTTTGTCATAAGGAACACCTGTTTGTCTGCTCAGATAATTGAGCAATTGGTTAGCTGGGCAAATATCAAAAGCCACGCGTTGCCCGTTTTCTTCGTAAGAGATATTGGCAATACCGCCAATGTTCAGGCAAAAGTCGTAATTGCTGAAAAGTAACTTATCGCCGATGGGAACCAGAGGAGCCCCCTGTCCGCCCAGGTCAATATCTTTCTGCCTGAAATTACTGACGGTTAAAATACCCGTTGTGTCGGCAATGGCTTGTCCGTCACCAATCTGAAGCGTATATCCTTTTTCTGGTTCGTGAAATATCGTATGACCGTGCGAGGCAATCAGGTCCGGTTTCTCAGGCGTGTCTTTCAGAAAATCATGAACAAGGCTGCCAAGAAGTTTTCCGTACTCGATATCGTCAGAAGCTATGTCGGCTTTCTTCCTGCCGGGTAACTCCTGTAGTTTTATTTTCCATACTTCGGAATAAGGATAAGTTTTGGCTTTTTTAATTTCAAAAGACCATTTTCCGTGATTAAGTGTAAAAGAACACAAAGCGATGTCCACGCCGTCCAGCGAGCTCCCTGACATAATACCGATGGCCGTGAATTTTTCCACGATTACAGAAATTTAAGCAGTTTCTCAAGTTGCATTCCCCGCGAACCTTTAATCAGGATGTCGGCATGCTGAATGGGATGTGATTTTAGATAATCTCCTGCTTCTTCCGTTGACAAAAAAGAAATGAAATCGTTTTCCGTATTTAGCTGATGAAAATCTTTGCCGACAAGCATAATATTCCGAATCCCGCTATTCTTTAAATATTCCATGATGTTCCGATGTTCTGTCAATGAGGCTTCTCCCAGTTCAAACATATCCCCCAGGATAAGCCAGGGATTTTCCGGTTGAGATTCTATGAAATTTTCAAGTGCGTTAATCATACTCACCGGATTGGCATTATAGGCATCAAGGATGATCCGGTTGTTATCGGTTTCCAGAAATTGTGAACGGTTATTGTCAGGTTGATAATTTTTAATGGCCCGGTTGATATTTTCAGGTGATATTCCGAAATATATTCCGGTGGCAATGGCTGCATGTACATTGTGGGCATTGTATTTTCCAACGAGTTTTGTCGGACATAGATAATTGCGGTTTTCGTATGTCCACTTCAGGGTAAGAAAAGGTTTTGATGCCTGAATTTCAGACGTGAATAACTTTGAATGAAATCCGTAAGTTATACGTGATATTCCTTCTGATAATTTCATCAATAGCGGGTCTTCTTCATTGACCAGGACAGTTCCGTTTGTTGATCTGATGAACTCATACAGTTCGTTTTTTGCTTTGATAACTCCTTCAAAAGAACCGAAACCCTCTAAGTGTGCTTTCCCGATGTTGGTAATGATACCAGTATCCGGCCGGGCAATGTCACACAACAATGCGATCTCTCCCGGATGATTGGCACCCATTTCAACAACAGCTGTTTCTGTTTCAGGAAGAATGCTCAGAACAGTCAGCGGCACACCGATATGGTTATTCAGATTTCCCCGCGTTGAAATTATCTGTTTTTCCGTAGCCAGAACAGCCGATACAAGTTCTTTGGTTGTTGTTTTCCCATTGGAACCCGTAATCCCAATTATCTTTGCAGGCATCTTTGCCTGATGCATCCGGGCAAGATCCTGTAAAGCTTTTAAAGTGTCTTCCACCAAAAAATAGCCGTCTCCTTTATCAAACTCCTTTTGGTCAATGACTGCTAATAAAGCGCCTTTCTTGAGGGCGTCTGCGGCAAACTGATTGCCATTAAAATTATCTCCTGATAAAGCAAAAAAGATTGAGCCGGAGACATCTTGTCTCGAATCTGTTGATATCTTGCCCAGAGCTAAATACTGTTGATATAGGTCGGATATTTGTTGCATAAAAAATAAAAAACCCCACTCAATTAATTGAATGGGGTAAATTTATGAAATATTGTGTTCTGTTATTTATTTCCCACTGCCGGACTTCCAACGCGAATCATAGCACAGCGGAAACCTACTGTGGCAGAGGCTTCATCTTCGTTTAAGAACCTTCTGGCTCCCGGGCTTAAATAATAAACTCCGTCTTTCCACGAACCTCCTTTAATAACACGTGACTTGTCAGTGATAAGTGAAGTAACGCCATATTCGTACATTTTGTTCGTCGAATTATTAATATTACCGTCACCTAACCAGTCGTTTTGGATAGTTGATTCATAGTCTCCGTCCCGGTAGTTGACATTGTTGGCTTTCCTGTAATTTTTTCGTGTAGCAGCTTCTTCAGGAGAAACTTCGACATATCTGATTCTTCCCAAGCTGTCTTTTTCAGCAATACCGCCATCGGCATCTTTTAAAACATTCTTAAAAATGTTACCCCTGTATGGGTTAAAGTCAGTAACTTCAACGTGTGATAAAGGTCTGTAAACATCCAGGGTCCATTCGCTTACGTTACCAGCCATATTATAAAGTCCGTAATCGTTAGGCCAGTAAGAGCCAACCGGAGCCGGTATGGCTGCACCGTCGTTAAGATCGCCTGCAACACCCATGTAATCACCGCGTCCGCGTTTGAAGTTTGTTACAAAACTTCCGTAATATTTTCCTTCGTCTGTTCTCACTCCGTCGCCGTTCCATGGGAATTCCTTTCTTTCAACAACCCGGTTGTAGAGCGTGTTACCAATCAAGCCAAGAGCTGCATATTCCCATTCTGCTTCAGTGGGCAGCCTGTAATTAGGCAGCATCAGGCCGTCTTCGAACCGAACATTACGTGTTCCTGTCCCGTTGGGATCAAGGTCTTCCATTCCTTTATTTACCAGGCCTTCATATTGACCGGCCAGATACGCTTCAGTGTTGAAGTTATTTTCATTTTTCTGATCAGGATCATAGTCTAAAATACCTGCTTCGATCAGAATATTCTCGTTTACTCTGTCTGTACGCCATAAAGCATAATCGTTAGCTTGCAGCCAGGAAACACCAACCACCGGATAGTTCTGATAGGAAGGATGGCGGAAATATGTCTGAACCAGAGGCTCGTTATAGGCCAGCCTGTCTCTCCATACGAGGGTGTCGGGGAGTGCTTTTTGTACTACTGTCGGATAATCTTCACCGTAAATACGGTTTAGCCAGAATATATATTCACGGTAGTCCAGGTTGCTGACTTCGGTCTGGTCCATATAAAAGCTGCTGACCGTTACCTGTCTTGGCATGTTGTCCCAATTGTAAAAAGGAGTTTCAGCAGTAGCCCCCATGGTATAGGTACCTCCTTCAATGAGTATTAACCCAGGACCGGTTAACTGTTCCGTGTAATCAGAAACTTCAAAGCCACCGTTCTTCGGATTGTTATATTCCCATCCTGTGGTTCTCGATCTTTTATTGCTTGAACATGAAGTACTCAATACAAAGAGTGTGAAAACGCTGAATAATAATATAGATAACTTGCTGATTTTAAACATCTTTTAACGTGTTTGTGTTTTTCTGCTTTGTAATAACTAAAATAATGGTGATTTTATTGCCCTAATATGTCTTTTTTTATTCTCTTTTAAAATACAAAAATTCCAGGCAAAAGAGAGCTCATGTGCTCCTAATGCTGCTCCTCCCGTCCTTGAAACGCCCATGTCGTAAGAGTAGCCAAAATTAATATTTTTAAATGATAATCCAACCAGAAAAACAACAGCATCAGGATTTTGGAAGTTATGACGGAACCAAACGCCACCTGTTATTGGTTTTTTAGTTAAATACAAACCTCCGTTAATCTGTTGAAAATCAGCCTGACGCATATATAAAATATGGGGCTCCAGAATAAGATCGCGGCCATAGGAATGACCTAAGGTTCCTCGCTTAAGATTAATAACCACACCTCCGTGTACCGTATAACGTATGGGTAATTTACTGGTTGAGTTGTCATAAAATGATATGTCCGGCTGTGTAAGATGGTCAGCCGCAAAGCCAATCATAAATTTATCGTAATAGTTAATTACCGTTCCTGCAGAAAAATCAACGGTTGATACACTGAAGTTTTCCGGAGGAGGCTGGTCCGAATGCGGGTCAATAGAACCGTCAATCGGATTTATCTGATCGGCAAAGACCAGCTTGTCCCAGTCAAGTTTTTCCTGAAAATACGTTCCTTTAACCCCGAAACGAATATATAATCCCTCAGTAACCTTTAAATTGTAAGAATAAAAGGCCGATGCCATAATAGTACTCAGTGCACCATCCCCCTGCCTGTCATTCATGACCAGAAAACCAAAACCACTGTTGACAGAATTGATAAACTGATCATAGCTGATGTTGTATGTGAGGAAAGCATTAGTCAGTGAAGGCCACTGATTACGAAAATTTAAATTGATCCTGGCACATTCCGTTGCTCCCGTCATGGCAGGGTTGAGGTATAGCGGGTTTGCGTAAAATTGTGAAAACTCAGGATCCTGAGCCTTTACGATTCCCACAGCCATAAGCAGGCCTGTAATGATAATTATACGAATCGATTTGACAGGAAACATATTAAAAAAGCACCTCTTTTTATTATGTATGCAATAATACAATAATTCTAAATTGGAAGTGTCATTCTCCGATTAATATGACGCAAAATAATTCATATTAAAGTGCGTTATCTTATTAATCTGTATATTCAGCATTTTTAATTCTATAAAGTTTTAGCATGAAACAACGTTTACGGGCGTTCTTGGTTTTTATCTCGGTCGTTTTGATTTCTCTTTCGGCAACATCACAGAAGGTTGCTTATGATTCGGCTGAGGAGATCAGATGGCAAAGTGTACAAACGTTTAAAATAGAGGATGGTCTGGAAATTTCACGCCTGTCATTCGAGGGAGCATATTATCCTTATCTTGATATCATCCCTGTGTTTATCAAGAATTATCCGGTCCACACTTCCAGCGCCAAAGTAAGTTGCCGTTTGCAGGATGAAGTGTATCTTCCCCTGACGGAGCAGGAAACTTCGTTGCTGCCTGATGAGGAAGTGCCTGAAAAAGTCCGGCCGGTTTGCGATATGACTGTTGTGCGCGGTCAACCGTATGTGCAGGTCCGGCTGCGACCTGTCAGATGGAATACTGAAAAAAATGTTTTCGAGAAACTTGTTTCTTTCAAGATGATCATAGAGGTGGAAGATTTACCTGAAAGATATACCAATATTACACGTGATATTCAGAATTCTGTTTTGAGAAACGGATCATGGTTCAAAGTGAGAATTGACAAAAGCGGCCTTTACAAAATAACTTATGATGAGTTGCAGCAAATGGGTTTTGATGTTTCGGTAAATCCTCATCAAATTGCTGTTTTTGGCAATGGAGGAGGCATTTTGCCAGAAGTGAATACAGATTTCAGACATAAAGATCTGGTCGAAAATCCCATTGTCGTTGTTGGTGAAAATGACGGGTCGTTTGATGCCAATGATTATATTTTGTTTTACGGACAGGGGCCGGTTACCTGGAAATACAATATGCTGACAGGAACATTTGATTATCAGACAAATTATTACGACGATTATGCCTATTATTTTATTACTTCACTGGATCATAATGCCAAACGTATAGAAAATCAGCAGCCTCCTTCGGGTGGTCATGATTTGTTGATAGATGAGTTTAACGATTACGCCTGTCATGAACTGGATGAGCGAAACCTGTTTAAGACCGGCCGTACCTGGTTTGGTGAAGTTTATGATTTTGATATTACAAAAGAGTTTGTTTTCGATTTTCCCAATCTTGTGAAAGACAATCAATCGGGTTATTTGCATTGTGCGTTTGCAACGAGGGCCTTTTCATACAATTCAATGACTATTTACGTAAATAACGAACTCGAAAAAAGTCTGACACTGGGCGTGGTATCATCTAACGACCCGTATCAGCTCGGGAGGGTTAAAGAAACAAATTTCCATTTTACTCCGGACAACGACCAGTTGATTGTTAAGACAGAATATCGCCGGACGTCTAACAGTTCTATTGCTTATCTCGATTTTATCGAAGTGAATGTCAAACGTAAACTGCTGATGACCGAAGGGCAGATGATGTTCCGGTCGGCTGATGCCGGTCAGGACGGGCAGATAGTTCGGTACAGGTTGGGGAATGCCAGTTCCGATCTGACGGTCTGGGATATCACTGATCCGGTTAATCCACAGAAAATTCAGACACAATTTTCTTCCGGTAATCTGGAGTTTAATGCGGTGGCAGACACTTTGCGGCAGTACATTGTTTTTAAAAACGGAGCCGGTTTGTATCAAACCGAATTTGTCGAACCTGTGGAAAACCAGAATCTTCATTCGGTGAAAAACATAGATTTTCTGATCGTAACTTATCCTGATTTTATGGAGGAGGCCAAACGACTGGCAGATTTTCACCGGCAAAATGACGGAATGAACGTCTATGTTACTATTCCGGAAAAAATATATAATGAGTTTTCTTCGGGGGCGCAGGATATAACTGCTATCAGGGATTTTGTTAAACATATCTATGATCAAAGTGATCCGGGCCGGGAAATAAAATATCTGCTGTTGTTCGGTGATGCTTCTTTTGATTATAAAGACAGGTTGGCTGATAACACAAACTTTGCCCCCTGCTGGGAATCTATAGAGTCAATGAATATCGTTAACTCCATTGCCAGTGACGATTATTTCGGTTATCTTGATGATGGTGAAGGAGGAAGTTCTGCCAGCAGGGTGGATATCGGCATAGGACGTTTTGTTGTGGGAACCGCTGAAGAAGCAAAAGCGGCAGTGGACAAAACAATTCATTATGCCACAAACACTCAGGAAGTTATGCAGCCATGGAGGAATATGATCACCTTTGCTGCAGACGATGGTGATAATAATACGCATCTGAGACACGCGGAAACATTATCGGACTTCGTTTATGAAAACTATCCCGTCTATAATGTTGATAAGATTTATCTGGATGCCTACAAGCAGATATCAACGCCCGGCGGACAGACATCTCCGGATATGAATAAAGCCATCAACGACAAAATTGAAAAGGGAACCTTGATTTTTAATTATAACGGACACGGTGGTGAAGCCGGACTGGGTCATGAAAGTATTATGCAGATAGCCGATATCAATTCATGGACTAATTATGACAAACTGGCCCTGTTCATTACGGCAACCTGTGAATTTGCCCGTTACGACGATCCGACACGGGTATCAGCCGGTGAATATGTGTTCCTGAATAAAAAAGGTGGCGGAATCGCCTTGTTCTCGACGGCAAGAGCCACGTTTGCCAGTTCCAACCTCGCTTTGAATATGGCAATTTATCAAAACAATATCTTCGAAAAGACAAATGGAAGCTACCCGTGTTTCGGAGATGTAATCATGAACTCCAAAGTGCTGGGTGGTAACAACGATTCCAAATTTGTCCTGTTAGGCGATCCGGCACTTCAGCTGGCATATACAGATTACGGGGTTAAAACAGTTAAAATCAACAATCACGTGGTTGAAGAGGATGTTGCGGATACCCTCAGAGCATTGGCTAAAGTGACGATTGAAGGTGAGGTCACAGATGAGGCCGGGAATTTGCTGGCGGACTTTAATGGCACGGTCTTTCCGACGGTGTACGATAAATTTGCCGAAATAGAAACACATGGAGATGAAAATCCTTCCAAAACATTTTATCTGAGAAAGAATATTCTGTTCAACGGAAAAACAGCTGTTACCAATGGCCGTTTTAATTTCGAGTTTATCATGCCCAAAGATATTTCATACAAGTATGGCGGCGGCAGGATCAGTTATTATGTCCGGAATGATTCTGTGGACGGTAGCGGGTATTATGAAAACGTAATTATTGGCGGTTTTAACGAGACGGCCGAAGAAGATAATGAAGGACCTGAAATTACATTATTCATGAACGATACGACTTTCAGGTCAGGCGACATCACGGACCGGAACCCCGATTTGCTGGCTTATCTGTTTGACGAAAGCGGGATCAATACAACGGGTAACGGTATCGGTCATGATATTCTGGCAACTATTGACGATGACCAGAATAAAACATATAACCTGAACGATTACTATGAGGCCGATATCGGCAGTTTCCAAAAAGGAACACTCAGGTACCCGTTCAGTAACCTGGAAGACGGCCCTCATGTATTGAGCTTAAGAGTTTGGGATATCTACAACAACTCTTCCACGGCATATCTCGAATTTGTCGTTATGGCGGAAGATGAGATTGTGATTGAAAATCTGATCAATTATCCTAATCCTTTTATATCGGAAACGAACTTTGTTTTCGATCACAATCAGTCAGGACAGGATCTGGATGTCAAAATTCAGATTTACACCTTAAGTGGCCAGATTATCCGGACGATTGAGGTGCAGATGAATCCGGAAAGTTATAAATCGGTACCGGTCAAATGGGACGGGCTAAATGATAACGGCAGCAGGATATCCAAAGGTTTCTATATTTACCGTGTGACGGTGAGAAAAGAAAACGGGTCAACGGCCAGCGAAACGGCAAAACTGGTATTCCTGCGTTAAATGTTGGCAAAACAGTGTATTTTTGCCATTCGAAAATGAAACGATATTATTTCAACATATTATTTTTATTGATCTTTTTGTTTCCTGTGTGGACCTCCGCACAGGTAAGTATAGCGGTAAACCTTGACTGGACAGAAACAGAAACGCAGCAGACAATAAAAGGCATAGAAATACATTCTCTGGCTTTCGACCAAAGCGGTACCTCATACGAATATGGTTTTCTTCCGGTTTACATAAAAGAGGTCGGTTTACCTGACGGAAACAACCGTTACGATCTGCATTTTAATGTTTTGGTTGCCGACACCCTTTCCATCGAAGAATCTGAAAACATCACGGATAGTGACTTGTTGGAAGACGAGGTGCTTTGGCATGTAAGATATGAAGAGTCAAACGCACGTCTGTTTGTGGTGCCCATGAGTATGGATGACGAACGGATCTGCCTGTGGAAAAAGTTTGAAATCATAGTGGAGACCATCCCTTCGGATGAGGTGGAAAATAAAATAGTACGCGAACCTGTTTTTGCTGATAATTCGGTTTTGCGGGCGGGGGACTGGTATAAAATAGGGGTAACACAAACAGGTGTTCACAAAATTACTTATGAATATCTGCAGGAGCAGGGAATTGATCCTGCCGGGCTGGATCTTTCAAAGATCGGGATTTTCGGTACTTACAAGGGAATGTTAAGCGAATCAAATGATGATACCCGTCCTGATGACCTGGCTGAAAATGCCATTTTTATAGAAGGGGGTGATGACAATAGTTTTGATCCGGGAGACTATATCCTGTTTTATGCCCAGGCGGCTACAACCTGGAGATATAATATGTTTACAGCTCGTATCGAACATCAGAACAATTATTTTGCAGATACTATCTATTATTTTCTGACGACTGATCAGGGAACAGGAAAAAGGCTGGAAGATTTTGAGAGTTCTGCCCAGCAGCCAACTTTCGAAGCGAACGAATTTACAGGATATAAGGCTTATGACGAAGATGTGGAGAACCTGATACTTTCGGGTAAAGAATGGTTTGACGAGCAACTCTCGGGTGATATTCTTGAACAGGAATTCTCATTCGATTTTCCGCATCTTATTACGGGTGAGCCTGTCTATCTCCATTATGAAATTGTAGCCAGAGCTTTTGAAAATACTTATTACAAAGTGTTTGTAAATGGTGAGTTGTTGTTAGATTCGGTTAAGTTGTCCAGGGTAACCCCGAGTGGTGCTCTCTATGCCCGTACTTCCAATAAGAGTCTGACATTCTTTAGCGAAGAGGAGCATATAAATGTTACCATAAAATATTTAACTGAAGATCCGACGGCTAAAGCCTGGATTAATTATGTTGAATTGAATGTCAAACAGCAACTTGAATATACCGGCGGACAGATGATGTTCCGTTCTCCGGAGTCAGCGGCTGCCGGAAATATTGCCCGGTTTAACGTTACCGGGGCTGACGGAGACGAGTTGATATGGAACATAACAGATCGTCACAACCCGGTTAACATAGAATATTTAAGGGAAAATGACACTTCGTATTTTGTTCTGCCGACCGATTCTCTGCTTGAGTTTGTTATGTTCCGAAAACAGGATGCTTATACGCCTGCATCCTTTGAAACTGTTCTGAATCAGGACTTGCACAGCATCACAGGTGCCGATATGGTAATCGTTACTTATGAACCATTCCTGGAAGAAGCAAACAGGCTGGCAAATCTGCACGAAACAGCTGACGGGATGGAAGTGATTGTGGTGACACCGGAACAAATCTATAATGAGTTCTCATCCGGGAGTCAGGATATTGCAGCTATCAGGGATTTTATGCGGATGCTTTATGTCCGTGGTTCTTTCGAAGATGAATACCATGGCGGTTATCTGCTGTTTTTCGGTGATGCTTCTTTTGATTACAAGCACAGAGTACATGGCAATACGAATTTTGTTCCTACCTACGAATCCGATCAGTCCTTAAGGCTTACGGGCTCTTATGCGACGGATGATTTTTTCGGTCTGCTCGATCCGGGGGAAGGTTTGGATTGCTGGGGAGAACTGAATATAGGCATCGGCAGGTTCCCGGTGACAACTGTTGAAGAAGCAAAAGCCGCAGTGGATAAGGTGGTGCAGTATATGAGTTTGAACGATCAGGTGATGAGAGACTGGAGAAATGTGTTGTGCTTTATTGCTGATGACGGGGATAATAACCTGCATATGCATCAGGCCAAACAACTTATATCTATTGCAGACACCTTAGCTCCGGGCTTGCGTATTAACAAAATATTTTCGGATGCCTTTAATAAAGTGGTTGTGCCCGGCGGGAAAAGATATCCTGAAGTAAATGCCCTGATCAACAAACAGGTGGAAGAAGGTGCGCTGATTATCAACTATACGGGTCATGGTGGTTTAACAGGCTGGTCAAAATCCAGTATCCTGAATATGCCCATGATCCATTCTTTTGATAATTACAATAATCTCCCTTTGTTTATCACGGCTTCCTGTGAGTTTGCCAGATATGACGATCCGGAATTTGTTTCAGCCGGAGAATACGTTTTTCTAAACGAACACGGTGGGGGAATAGCCCTGCTGACAACTTCACGGTTAGCTTATGCGCATGCTAATGTGGTAGTTAACCGTAGGGTTTATGAAAACCTGTTGGCCGAGAAGAACAATATACTGCCGCGACTGGGTGACCTGGTACGGCTCTCAAAAATACCTTCAGACAATAATTATCTGAACTTTGTCCTGTTGGGTGATCCTGCTTTACGTTTGGCCTATCCGCAGCTTGATGTGGAAACAACAACACTGAATTCTGAAATTATTACGGAACTGCCGGATACTGTCAGGGCATTGCAAACTGTTATTGTTGAAGGAAAGATACTGAACAATGACGGCACTCTGGCTGATTGGTTTAACGGATATGTTTATCCGAAAGTTTACGATAAACCAACGGAATATATAACACTTGGTAATGATGGCAGCAGTTATCCCGAAGAATTTACATTGTCAGATAAATTACTCTTTGACGGGAAATCTACTGTGGCAGACGGTCGTTTCAGTTTTGAGTTTTTAGTGCCGAAAGATATTAACTACAGTTTTGGCTACGGTTCTATTAAATATTATGCTTTGGATACGGCAAGTTATATTGATGCCTGGGGAGGATATGATAATTTATACATAGGAGGTTATGACGAACATGCCGTGCCCGATGATCAGGGGCCTGATATACAGCTGTATCTGGAAGATATGTCTTTTGAGTCTGGTGATATTACCTCGGCAAGCCCCGTAATGTATGCCTTCATTTCGGATGATCAGGGGGTGAATTATACGGGCATAGGCCTGGGACGCGATATGGTTATGACACTCGATGGAGATTACGGCAATACTATCATTATGAATGATTATTTTGCCATCAATACGAACTCATATAAAGAGGGGTCAATTGTATATCCGTTTCAGAATTTATCACCCGGGAAACATACACTAAGCCTGAAAGCCTGGGATTTACACAATAATTCATCAGAAACTATGATTGAGTTTTTTGTGGATGAAGCCTCCGATTTAACTTTGTCGGGCGTGATGAATTTTCCCAATCCTTTTAATAATACTACAAATTTTATTTTCAAACACAACAAAAGCAATGCGGAACTGGATGTTGAAATAAGAATATTCGACATCAACGGAAGATGGGTGACGACTTTACAAAGACATATAAGAGCTGTTGGATTCAGCATTACGCCAATTGAATGGGATGGACGTAACAGCAACGGAAGCAGAGTGGAAGCAGGAGTGTATATGTACCAGATTATTGTTACGGATGAAACAGGAAAAACAAGCATGCAAAGGCAAAAACTATTAAAAACAAATTAATTATTGTTTGCTCAACTTACTTTATACTAAGACATAAAATTATTCGTTAGTTTTGCAGACCTTTTAAAAAGCAGAAATAAACAACCTGAATAATCTTCACAGGATAAATTTCAGGTAATAAAAATTAAAGATTAATACGAATGAAACTTAGGACTTTTTTCATTGTTGGATTATTGTTTTTGGTAATCAGTTCAAATGCCCAATATAATGTAATTAAAAACGGACAAAGGGTGAATACACTGCCCGTTGCCGTACCGTTTCTGACCATAGGCCCTGATGCCAGAGCAGGTGGTATGGGTGATGGTGGCGTAGCTACTTCTCCTGATGCCAACTCGATGCACTGGAACCCGGCTAAATATGCTTTCATTGATGATAAAATGGGATTTTCCCTTTCATATACGCCCTGGCTGAGAAATCTGGTGAATGACATTAATATGGCATATGTTTCTTATTACAACAAGATTGGTAATATGCAGACAATTGCTTTCTCTTTAAGATATTTTTCCCTTGGAGAGATCACTTTTACCGATGAACAGGGAACTAATCTGGGCACCTTTAAACCTAATGAATTTACCCTTGACGGTACTTATTCGAGGAAGTTGTCTGATTATCTGTCGTTGGCCGTAGCCGGAAGGTTTATTTATTCGAACCTGACTCAGGGACAGGTGGTCCAGGGTGTGGAAACAAAAGCTGGTATTTCGGTGGCTGCTGATGTGGCTTTATACTGGCAGAAAGATGTCAATTGGTTTAAACACATGGATTCCGAATTTGCCTGGGGACTGAATATCTCCAATATCGGTAATAAGATTTCTTATACCAGCAGTAATATTGAAAAGGACTTTATACCGACAAACCTGAGACTTGGCGCACGCCTGACCATGCATCTGGATGATTACAACTCCCTGGCCTTTTATGGTGATATTAGCAAACTGCTTGTACCTACACCGCCTGTTTATGCCTGGGATACAACAGGAAACCTTATTCCAATTCCCGGTACCGACAAGTATTTGATTGCTGCAGGAATGGATCCCAATGTGTCTGTAATTAAAGGAATGATCCAGTCGTGGTACGATGCTCCGGGTGAATATGAAGAGGTAAAAGACGAGAACGGAGATCAGGTGTATGATCCGGAAACCGGAGCAGCTCTGATCACGGTGAAACCCGGATCCGGGTTTAAAGAAGAACTCAGAGAATTTTACTATTCGCTGGGTACCGAATATTGGTATAACAATATTTTCTCTATCAGAGCCGGATATTTCTGGGAGCATAAAACAAAAGGAGCCAGGCAATATGCCACACTGGGCGTAGGCCTTCGCTATAATGTTTTCGGATTAGACTTTTCTTACCTGATCCCAACAACAGGTGGCTCGCAGCAGCATCCGTTGCAAAATACACTGCGGTTTTCTCTGCTGTTTAACTTCGGCAACCTGAATAAATAATAAATCACCTTTGGTGAACGATTTCAGGATCGGTTTCGGCTATGATGTGCACCGGTTGGTCAGCGGCCGGGATTTGATCATAGGGGGCGTGAATATACCCTTTCATAAAGGAGTGCTGGGCCATTCGGATGCCGATGTTTTACTCCATGCTCTAACAGATGCTTTATTGGGAGCTGCAGCGCTGGGTGATATCGGAACCCTGTTTCCGGACACTAATCCCGAATTTAAAGATATGGACAGCCGCCTGATATTGGAAACAGTATATCGTAAAATAAAAGAAAAGGGCTATCGTGTTCATAATGTGGATACTACCGTTGTGCTTCAGGAGCCGAAATTACTACCTTATATTCAGAAAATGAGGTCGGTAATAGCCTCAATCCTGGAAACGAAGACAGAAAATATTTCGGTAAAAGCGACAACTACGGAACATCTCGGCATAACCGGAGAAGGAAAAGGAGTTGCTGCTTATGCTGTGGTTTCTTTATCGGCCTGAGGTTAATAACTTCCCTCAAAATAGCCGTTGAAATTGATATAAATCTCAATCTCGTTATCAAAGTTCTCGAAATACGGAAGGTTTAACCTGTCGTTATATAAAATACCTTTCAGAGAAAAGATCCGGTAGTTTTGTTCAGCAGAATTCCCCGGCCGCATAATAGTCATTTCAAAATTAACGGACTCGTTAAGTCTCATCTCCTCACAGATAAGTTGCAACTCCACATCGTATCTCTGTGTGTTAGTCTTTTGGTTGATAATGTCACGAATCGGCAGAATGCCTTTGAAAACATATTCACGTTCCTCATCTTCGAGCGAAGAATCAACCGGGGCAGGGTGGACGGGATTGTAAAAATCCGTATTCTTCATCCGTACGATCAGCTCTCCCGTTTTGTAATTCAGAAAAATAACATTGTCCTTATTTTCCCATTGATAGTTATTATCACCTTGGTTAGCACTCAGTTTTATAACACTGGAATAGGTTCTGAAGGTTGCCTGTTGTGACCGGGCATTTAAGAACAATACGGCAATCAGGACGGTTATAAATACTCTCATAATCCAATTTAAATTTGATGCAAGATACTGATTCTGGAATAAATTGAGCGTTGTCATCGGTATTATCCGAAAAAGGCCGGGTTAAAATTAACCAGGTAAAGTTTCACGGTAGCCCGTGTGACGGCTGTGTACAACCATCTTAAGTATTCTGTATTGATCATTTCATCCGTCAGGTAGCCCTGGTCAACGAATACATGCGGCCATTGTCCGCCCTGTGTTTTATGACAGGTCATGGCATAGGCAAATTTTACATGCAGGGCATTGTACCATGGGTTTTTCATTATTTCGTTCATGCGCTTGTTTTTGTCGGCGATGTCCCTGTAATCTTCTTCGATGTTTCTGAATAATGTATTCCGTTCGGTTTCTGGCAGTCCCGGCCCTTCGCTGTATATGGTAGAAAGCAGAAGTTTGACACTAAACTCTTTTTCCTCAGGATAGTCAACCAGCAGGATATCGGCATCGGCAAACCGGAAACCGTACATATCTTCTGTTCGTTTAACACGCACCGCTTTTATGATGTCACCATTGGCGATAAAACCTGCTTTGGCGTCTTTGTCCAGCCAGTAGTAATTGTTTTTGACCACCATCATCACATCCCCTCCTTCTATCTCCGATTCGCGTGCCAGTATGTTGTTCCGTACCTGCCGGTTGAACAAATTCGCCCGTTTGTTGGTACGGCAAACAACAATGCCTTGTTCCATATCGTTGGTGTCGAAGGTTTCGTGCAGCAGCTCTTCAAAGGTGTTTCCGTCGTCACTTATTTCAATATCGGTTTTAAAGTCTTCTTTAAAAAATAATCTGGAAACTGCATCTTCCCGGCTGATCATTTCACGCAGGCGCGTTGCCGTGGCCAGAATACCGGAATCCAGTTCCTGCCGCATGACTTCTTTCATTTCGAACTCATAGGCCGTTACATGAAACGAACTTTTGATATATGACAGATCCAGGGCAGGGCTGACATCCAGGCCGACGGGAGGTAACTGGGCTGTATCGCCCACCAGAATCATTTTGTTGTTTTCGTTGGAAAAAACGTATGTAACAAGGTCTTCAAACAGATTACGTCCTCCGAATACAGCTCCGCCGTTTTGGCTGCTGTCCGAGATCATGGAGGCTTCATCAATAATAAAGACCGTATTTTTTGACCTGTTGTGTGCCAGTTGTATTTTGTAAAATCCTTCACCCGACGTGCTGATTTGATATATATACCGGTGAATGGTATGAGCACTTCTTCCCGTATATTTTGACAAAACCTTAGCCGCTCTACCCGTAGGAGCCAGTAAAACAAATTTTTTGTGATGAGCTGCCAGCATCTGAACATAAGCGCTGACCAGACTTGTTTTTCCCGTACCCGCAAAGCCTTTCAGCAGATAAACAGGATTTGGCTTGCTGCTTTCGTCAAAGGCACTGATGTGGCGGATGGCACTTTGCTGATCTGAAGTGGGTTCGTGTGGAAAGTGGCGGAGTATCTGATGATAAATACTTTTGTCGGTCATGGAAACTGGAAGTTAGGAGAATTTAAAACGGGTAACCAATTCCGAAATTGATAATGAAGTCATTGAATTGCAGATACTGAATTCTCCACCTGTCTTCGACAGGATAAGACGGATCAAGAAACGGAGCGGCAAAGTCGAGCCGGAAAAGAAAATAGTTAAAATCGAGCCGGATACCTACCCCGCCGTCAACGGCTAATTGCTGATAGAAAGTGTCAAATCTGAAGTTCCCTTCGGGATATAAGGAGGATTCTTTATAGGTCCATATATTTCCAATGTCGATAAATAAAGCTGCCTTAAAAAAGCGATACAAAGGAAAACGAAGTTCGGCATTGGCCTCCAGTTGAATCTCACCGATACGTTCGTAATTATTCTGTTTGGTATAGGCTCCCGGCCCCAGTGTTCTGAAGTGCCATCCGCGCATTCCATTGGAACCTCCGGCATAAAAACCTTTTGTGTAAGGCACCTCTTCAGAATTCATGTAGGGTATGATAGCCCCCATAAAAAGCCGGATGGCAAAACTGTTTTTGTTGTCATTGAAATAAATATATTCCCTGAGATCAACGCTGGCTTTCAAATACTGAGAATAGCGAATACCGAATATCTGATAATAACCCGTGTCGGGTATCTGTGTGTTTATTAGCGAATTGACGGCATAAAGTAAGTTGCCCGATGATTCTAAATTAAACCGGAAAAACTGGTGATGTACCAGGGAAGAGATGTCCTGATTGTTAAAAATAAAACTGTAGCTCAGCCCGAAAATGATCTGATCGGAGTACTGCTCCTTAAGGGCCTTGTTTTCTTCCTTGTCAAGGATATCCTGAAATTCAGGTGTCGGAAATATTTTAATAAGGTTTGTATTTATAGGGGTAACAATATGCCTCATTTTGTTTGTTTGATTCCAACTGTAACCAAACTCAAAGTTCGTGATACTTCTTGTATAATTCTGGCGCACCTGATAGTTAAAACCAAACGTGACATTGGTGACAGGGCTGTATTTTTCATTAAATCTCATTAATCTGGCAGGAAACAGGAAGCGGGGAAAAAACACGGTTCCGTCAATACCCACTTCGAAAGTATTGAAAACGCCCGATTTACCTTCTTCGGGAGAACCGCCAACAGACTGGGCTTCAAAACCGCCGATAACCCTTATCCGAAACAACTCGGCATGTTTGAAGATGTTTTTGTTCAGATAAACTACTTTTCCGCGTACACCAAGATCACCACTCGAGTTGGTGCCGAAGCCTTCCAGTGAGACCGAGTGAAGCCTGGAATTTTGCATGATAATCCTGGCGTTGATATATCTGTAATTACTGTCCCGGTTTACTCCGGCTCCCGTGGTGTCAAAATTTATCTTGGCTATCCTGATAATCCTGTAATTAAATAGTTTACGGTAAGTGTTTTGTAATTCGTCAATCGAAAAGGGCTTGCCGGGTTTCAGCTTAATGGCCGAATTAAATGCTGAAGGTTTGATCTTGGGTTTATTGTTATATAGAAAAATGTATGAGTAACCTTCTTTCTTGTGTTTGTAGTGGATTTTGTGGATGATCGTGTCGTAAGGAGTGTGAATGGCAGGATTGTATTCGGGAATGACAGTTACGTCTTTGATATAATATCGTTCGTGGGGTTTGCTGACAAAATCGGGACCCTTCTTATCCGGTACCTGTATGTTATTGATCTTTAAAGTGACAGCCATCGTATAATTATTAAAATTGCTGTCCACCAGATACTGGATGTAGTTTCTGTTGAAATAGTAATACCCCTGGTTTCGTAAATAACTGGTTATCCTGTCACGTTCATCGTCCAGTGTGTAAGCATTATAAAGATCATTTTTGTGGATAAGTGTCTCGTCCAGACAATCGTAAAAATACCTGGCCATTGTCGTGTCCTCAACGATATAGTCAATCGTGTCGATATAATAAGGCGGCCCCGGATTTACTTTGAATAAAATATTCGCCTTCTTTTTGTCGAAAGAAACTTCGTAATCAACTGTTGAGTTGAAAAAACCGATATTGGCCAGGTGCTGTGTCATCCTTTTGGCTACGCGTTTTACGTCGGCGTCACTGTAAAAAGAAGGAGGTTCGCCCAGGCTTCTGTCAAGCCAGGCATTGAATTTTGTAGGCTTGTTCTGGTTACGGTAATAGTAGTAAAGCTTAGAGTACCATCCCAGAAACTTTTTATTGGGTCTGGGTCTCAGGAATTGTTTCAGTTCCGACTGTGTGGTTTCAGGATATTTTTTCTCAAACTGGATGGTGTATTTATTGATCAGGTATTCATTCTCCGGAATATATTTTTTTACCGAGCACGATGAGAGTATCCCTGCAAGAGAAAAAATGATAAGGAATATTTTGACTAATGATCTTGTCACCTGAGCAGTTTAATAAATGCAAATTTAATAAAAGAGAGATTGGAAGCGCGAAAGCAGCTTTTTTGGATAAAATAAGGACGTGTTAATTAGGGAAAACTAAAAAAGCCACCCGTTATCCGGATGGCTTTCTCACCCCTTGTCGGTGTCCCCACCGACAAGACAACCTTCCTGTTGAATAGCCGTTGGTAAGGATACCAACGGTGGGGATGGGGATGTTTTGATCTTACCCCTTGTCGGTGTCCCCACTGACAAGACAACCTTCCCGTTGAATAGCCGTTGGTAAGGATACCAACGGTGGTGAAAATGTTCCCGGTACGGGATCTCAAAAAAGAGAGCGGCTATATTTTTTAAGTGCTCAATAAAAATCATGAAAGTCAAATTGTGAAATAGAGGCATTGCCGAAAGCAAAAAAGCCACCCGTTATCCGAATGGCTTTCTCACCCCTTGTCGGTGTCCCCACCGACAAGACAACCTTCCTGTTGAATAGCCGTTGGTAAGGATACCAACGGTAGGGATGGGGATGTTTTGATCTTACCCCTTGTCGGTGTCCCCACTGACAAGACAACCTTCCCGTTGAATAGCCGTTGGTAAGGATACCAACGGTGGTGAAAATGTTCCCGGTACGGGATTTCAAAAAAGAGGGTGGCTATATTTTTTAAGTGCTCAATAAAAATCAGGAAAGTCAAATTGTGAAATAGAGGCATTGCCGAAAACAAAAAAGCCACCCGTATCCGGATGGCTTTTTACTTGTAGGTCAGAGGATTATAACCGTGGGAGTTATA
>Ga0256913_10000250_pt1 | contig 26830 bp, 20 predicted proteins | sample Axial_MatmetaG_FD_185970 | JGI IMG/M metagenome (GOLD analysis project Ga0256913, IMG submission 185970) | Deep-sea worm associated microbial mat communities from Axial Seamount, Juan de Fuca Ridge, Pacific Ocean - Axial_Mat | ecosystem: Environmental > Aquatic > Marine > Oceanic > Microbial... | reverse complement strand
TTCAAACGAAAAGATATTTTATCATAGGATAAATAATGATGAGACTATTAATATTACTTTTCTTGGGTTACATATCCATATTTGCACAAGAACGAGATCCGAATGAACTGTTAAAAACAATTCAAACGGAATTTAATAAAATAAAAGATTATACCGTTGATATAGAAATTGACATTGATGTCAATTACGTGGATGCTCCGAATTCGAAAGCAAAATTGTATTTTAAACAACCTGATAAAATTAAAATTGAAACCGACGGTTTTGCGATTCTGCCGAAACAAGGAATTGTTTTTTCACCGTCAGAATTATTATCCGAATCATATACGGCAATTTTAGTAAAATCGGAACCGCTTGACAGTTTCATGGTTGATGTAATTAAAGTTGTTCCGTTAACCGATTCGTCCAATATAATACTTTCCACTTTATGGGTTGACCCGCTATACAGAGTTATACGAAAAATTGAAAGTGTTACAAAAAATATGGGAACAATTACAATATATCTCAGTTACGAATCGGATTATCCCCAACTTCCCTCAAAAGCAAAATTCTTTTTTAACATGGCAAAAATCGGACATGCGGCAATGTTCAACAATTCAAAGAACAATGATAGTAACAAAGAGAAAAAAGGTATAAGCGGAACGGTAATTATTAAATACAGTAATTACTTAATAAACCAAGGCTTGGATGATTCGATATTTGTTGAAGAGGAGTAACTGATTAAGATTTTAAAATGCTTACCAGGCAATTAGATGTCCCCGAATTATTTGCCATTTATTATATAATATATACCGTGCGGTTGTACTCAAGTTCCATCGCTGTTATAATTCACTTTTAAATCTGAAATTAAAACTCTATTTTTGGGGTTAAATAAAGACAAAGATAATGATAGAAATTCGAGATTTACATAAACGCTTTGGTGATAACCATGTGCTGAACGGAGTAAACCTTACAATAAAACAAGGTGAAACCCTTGCCATTATTGGCCCGAGCGGATGCGGTAAAAGCGTATTGCTTAAACACATTGTCGGTTTGCTCTATCCCGATAAAGGATGTGTATGCATCGAAGGAGAAAATTTGAATGATCTTACCGAGAATGAACTTTATGAGATAAGAAAACAATTCGGTTTCCTTTTTCAAGGCGCTGCTCTTTTCGATTCGATGACAATTGAGGAGAACATTTGGCTTCCTCTTGTTGAAAACGATTACAATCTTACACAAAACGAGATCGATAAAATTGTAGCAAACAAGCTCGAACTTGTCGGGCTGCCGGGAATACAGAAGAAAAAACCGGCTGAGCTTTCCGGCGGTATGAAAAAAAGAGTCGGATTAGCCCGAGCGCTCGTTTCCGATCCCAAATATATTTTATACGACGAACCAACTACCGGACTCGATCCTATCATGTCTGATTCTATTGATAATTTAATCAATCATCTGAATAAGCAATTGAACGTTACTTCAATTGTTGTTACGCACGATATGTTCAGCGTAAAAAATGTGGCTGATAAAGTCTCGATGATACACGACGGCAAAATATACTTCTCGGGAACTTATGATGAGATTTTAAACAGTAACGATAAAACAATCCAAAAATTTATTAGCAGAACTTTGGTATAATGTCTAAGATTAAAGTTAAATATGTCTGCACCAATTGCGGTTATGAATCTCTTAAATGGCTTGGTAAATGTCCAAGTTGCAAAGAATGGAACACTTTTTCGGAAGAAGTGGAAGAAAAGAAAAGCGGCAGAAAAATTAACGCCGGTGAAATAAAAGTAGTTAAGCTCGGCGATGTTACCGAAAATGAAAGCGCACGCATCCAGACAAACATTTCGGAATTCGACAGAGTTCTCGGCGGCGGATTTATGCAAGGTTCCGTTGTACTTATAGGCGGCGATCCCGGTATTGGGAAATCGACTTTGGTAATGCAAGCAGCGGCATTGATTGATAAAACCGTGCTTTACGTAAGCGGCGAAGAATCAACTGCACAGATAAATCTTAGAGCAAAAAGACTGAAACTCGAATCAAACAATTTCTACATTCTTGCCGAAGTTGATTTAAGCACAATTGAAGCGGCTATTAACAAAATCAAACCCGATGTGGTAATGATCGATTCCATTCAAACGATGCAAAGAAGCGAGTTGGACAATGCACCCGGCACAATAACCCAGATAAGAGAATGTGCAAGTTACTTAATGCAGTTGGCAAAACGTGATAATTTTGTAGCTGTTTTAATCGGACATATTACAAAGGAAGGCTATATAGCCGGGCCAAAAATTCTGGAACACATGGTTGATACCGTTTTACAATTCGAGGGTGAAAGGAATCACAACTACAGAATACTTCGCTCGTTAAAAAATCGTTTCGGCGGAACAAACGAAATCGGTATTTTCGAAATGCACGATACTGGTTTAAGCGAAGTAAAAAACCCGAGTGAAATATTTCTAAGCGAACATTCCAACGAAACAACCGGCTCTATAATAACCGCAACTATCGAAGGTAGCCGTCCCGTTCTGCTCGAAGTTCAGGCATTGGTTACACCGTCAAACTTCGGTAATCCTCAGCGTGTTGCAACGGGTTTTGATTACAAACGTCTTTCAATTCTGCTTGCTGTTCTTGAAAAACGAGTTAAATTAAGACTGTCATCGGCAAATGTTTTTGTAAATATGGCTGGCGGATTAAAAATATACGAACCGGCAGCCGATCTTGCAGTCTGTTGTGCCATTGCATCGAGCTTTAAGGACGTATCACCGAAAGAAGGGTACGTTGCAATAGGTGAAGTTGGTTTGGGTGGTGAAATCCGAAGCGTTAACCAGATTGACAAAAGAATTCAAGAAGCGGAAAAACTTGGTTTCACTAATATCCTGATCCCGAAATCGAATCATAAATCTGTAAAAGGAAAACACTCGGTAAATATTATCCCTATTTCAAATATTTATGACGGATTGGTTGAGATACTGGGATAATTTTTTCAATCTACTTCTTGAAGAAACCCACTTACATATTTATGAAGTACACTTCCGATCAGAGTCTAATAAGGAATTCCTTCTCTTGCTGCTTTTCTTTGCAATGCGCTAAGATCGTTTTCAGAAATTCTAATATTTATTTTTCTGTTTTTTCTTAATGTATTTTTAGCAATGGTTTGAAAATCAGTTTTTGATTTAGAGGGTTTAAGCTTCCCATTTTCATATGCTTCCAATATTTCACTTTCGTAATCATCAAGTTTTATATTTTTCTTTTTATTAGCCATATTTATCTCCAAGATATTTTTTAGTCGCTTTTCTGTTTTTTTAATTTAATTATTATATGGTCAAAAATCATATATAATTTAGTTAAGAGCTACTCATGAGTTGTCCCGACATGCAATAAAGCAAAAAAAAGGAACCCGAATCCGGATTCCCTTTCTTGTAAAACCGAATTTATTTGTGAGGAATTAAAGCAACTTCTCCGCTTCTTCCGCTATTTCATGCGACACCAAAATTCTTCCGCATGATTCACAAGTAAAAATTCTTCTGTTCTGTCTTACTTCAATTTGTCTTTGAGGCGGTACAACATTATGACAACCGCTACAAGCGGAACGAACAATTGTTACTATCGCTTTACCCCGCAATGCTTTACGAATTCTCATATAAACATTGTAATCTTGCTTTTTAACTTTGGCAACAATTTGCTCGCGTTTATCTTTTAATTTAATTTCCTCAATTTCATTTTCTTTAATGATCTTTTTCAGCTCGACTTCATTTTCTTTCAATAATTCATGTAATTCTTCAATCTTCGGAGTAAAATCTTCAATCTCAATTTTTAATTTTTCACTCCTTAATTCCATTCCCATATTGTCATTTTCCAATCTCTTTATCTCACCTTCCGAGTGATCTATCTCTTTAGTAAGAGCGTCATATTCTTTGTTGTTACGAACTTGATACAACTGAGCTTTGAATTTTTTAAGATTAGCTTTTAATCTCTCAATTTCTTCTTCATTGATTTTTCTTTGTTCCATTGAAGATTTTCTTTCATCATCCCGTTCATCAATTTGATCTTGAATTTCTTTGATCTTCGCATTCAGACTATTTACTCTTAAAGGTAAATCACCGCGAAGTTCTTCCAGTTCATCCAATTGATCATCAATTAACTGCAAGGCATACAATGTCGATAATCTGTTAACCATTTAGTTACTCCTTAATTATTAAAAAACTTAACCGGGTTTGTTGACCCGCTATATTTAAAAACTTTAACGTTCGTATTTTTCGCAAGATCACTTAACTTTTTCTTTACTATATTCAGGACTTGCACTTCCGTCTCATAATGACCGGCATCTATTAATAATATTTTATTTTCGGCGTCTTGGAATGTATGATATTTAATATCCGCAGTAATATAAGCGTCTGCTCCCGAAGCAATTGCGCTGCTAACCAAATCGGAACCGCTACCTCCGCAGACTGCCACTTTTTTAATCTTGTTTGATGCACCCGAAGTATATCTAACTGCTTCAGCATCTAATTTTTCTTTTATATGAGATAAAAACATGTCGGTTCTCATCGGTGCTTCCAACTCACCAATGGCTCCGTATCCATAATTTGCATTTTTATTATTCAGTACGTATATATCATAAGCAGGCTCTTCGTAAGGATGAACTGAAAGCATTGCTCGTGTAACCGAATTCAAATTCCACGAATGGACTAAAACTTCCAATCTTACTTCAACAACCGTTTCAAAATTATTTTTCTTTCCTACTTTCGGATTTGAATTATCCGAACCCTCAAAAGTTCCTTCACCCAATATTTGATAACTACATTTTTTGTATTCGCCTATTATTCCACCACCGGCGTTAAATATTGCTTCCGATACTTCCGCAACATTATCAAGAGGCACAAATACAACAAGTTTATATTGATTACTTTCTTCATTAACTAAAAATCGAATGTTTTTTAGCTGTAATTTTTTTGCAAGTTCAAAACTTACGCCATCTTTGGTAAAATCGAGGTTTGTGTGTGCCGAGTAAAGTGTAATGTTGTTCTTTATAAGTTCTTGAATAATTGCTGCTTTCGGGTCATTTCGGAAATCTAATCGTTTTAAAGGGGTAAAAATGAAAGGATGGTGAGTGAAAATAAAGTTACAATTTTTTTTAATTGCTTGGTTAAGTACTTTTTGGTTCAGTTCAAGGGCGACTAAGATGTTTTTTATCTTAATATCTCCGGCTCCGACTTGAAGACCGATGCTGTCGTCCTTCCAAGCGGCACCGGGCGGCGCCCATTCCTCCAGGTATTTTATTACTTCACTTCCATACATACTAAATAAAAAAAATGCACCCCTTTTTTGGGAGTGCATTTTAGTAATTTCCTATTGCTATTTTATCTAATCTTATTCGTTGTCTAAACTTTATTTTATTTTTCAAAGTTCTCATAAATTCAGTACACTAAATTACGATTAATTCAGTTCTATTTCAAGATATCTTATATTTTTAAAGCTATACCTTCGTAAAGCAATTTAATTGATTTTATTGCCATTTATTTCTTAATATTCAAAGACGGTAATCTTCCCGGGGTCCAAGGCGCTCCGTGAAGTTCAATTTCATCTTCTAAACTTTTTAGTTCCACTTCGCTTATTTGCTTTAATTTTTCATGTATCGGAGGAAATTCTTCCATCAGAATATCATATGCTTTTTTCTGCTTGCCCGTAATACCGGAAGTTGACCGCCAATGAGTATAAAGCAGAACAGACAATCTACTATTAATTGAAACCTTGGAAGGCGGGATCTCCTCTGCGCTTGCTTTTGGTTTTTGTCCGGTAAATCGGAAAAGGATATCATTCACTTGATTTCTCAGATCGTTTGCGTAAGTTGCTAATTCCGCCGGAGCAGAAGGAGTTTGATATATTGCCTGTTTAACAAATTCAATTCGCTTTGCTAATTCCTCAGCGTATTTTTGCGTTCCTTGAACAACTCGTGAAAGCTGTAAGGTTTTCTTCTGAAATTCGGCAAGTTCTTTTCTATTCTTTGCCGGAAGTGTTGTATTGTTCAAAACTTCCACTTCAAATTCGGTAGGTCTAACCAATTCTTTTATTTTATCGTTATGGTATAACGATAGCGAAACAAAATATTTTCCAGGCACTACCGGAAATCCGCTCTTACTTTTCATTTCCGGATTGAATTTGTTATCCTTTAACGAAACAGGCGAAGTTCCTTGGTCTTTCAGATCCCAAGTTACACGCTGAATTCCTTTTGCCGCCGGTTTGATAATCTTGCGAATAAAATTACCGGAATCATCCGTGATCGTAAAAATAAGATGAGGTTTTATTTCCCTTTTTTCCATTTCAAGTTCTTCATACGAAGGTTGAGGAATCTTTTCCCCTTTTTCGAAAAGTTTTTTCTCTTTTTCTTTTCTGATTTCTCTTTTGGTTTTAGGAACTTCTTTAAGATAGTATGTTATAGTTGCCCCGAATTTAGGATTAGGTGCGGTAAAGTATGTTGATCCTTGCCCGTATCTTCCTCTTTCTTGAATGTACATCAACGATTTTCTGATTGGGAAAATATGTGCATCCTTTTCAAAAAGTGAATCGGCTACAAATCTAAGCGGTGAATAATCATCAATAATGTAAAATCCCCTTCCGAATGTTGCAAGCACAATATCACTTTCCCGTTTCTGAAGCGCAATATCTCTAACAGCAATGGTAGGAATTCCTTCCTTAAGCTGAATCCATTTTTTACCACCGTTGGGTGAAAAGAAAAATCCGAACTCTGTTCCGACAAATAGTAAATCGGGATTGATAAAATCCTGCTCAATTGTATGAACCGTTCCGCTGTCCGGTAAATCACCAGCAATTGACTTCCATGTTTTCCCTTTATCCGTACTCATTAAAAGATACGGTTTAAAATCATCGCGCTTACGATTATCGAACGAAGCATAAACAATATTCTCGTCAAATTTTGATGCTCGCAAATCGCTCACATAAGTAAACTCGGGAACACCCGGAAATTTTTCAATCTTTCTCCATGTCTTTGCATCTTCACTTACTTGTATCAAGCCGTCGTCCGTTCCTACATAAAGCAGATTTTCTTTAACCGGTGATTCGTCAAAAGCAACACCCATACCGAAAAGTGAAGTGGAAACATCCTTAACAACAGCATCAATGCTCCAATACTTGCCCATAACTTTCCAAGTGTTTCTGTCGAGTCCTCTGCTAATATCGCCGCTGATCTCCGTCCAATTATCACCCCGGTCGTCACTTCTGAAAACTTTATTAGCGACACAGTACAATCGTGTATTTGAGTGAGGACTAATTATAAGCGGAGTGTTCCAGTTCCATTTATAAGTTAACTCGCCCTTGCCCGGCTCTGGACGTATGTCGATAGATTCCCCGCTCTTTTTGTCGTACCTTACCATATTGCCATACTGCGCTTCGGCATAAACTATATTAGGGTTCTCCGGATCAACCGCTGTCCAAAAGCCATCTCCTCCGTTTGTAATGAACCAATCATCGTTGATTATCCCATCGGAATTAATTGTGCGCGACGGACCGCCCATACTGTTGTTGTCCTGAGTCCCGCCAAATACATTGTAAAAAGGATATTCATTATCAACATTTACACGGTAAAATTGTGTAACGGGTAAATTACTTTTGAAAAGATAATTCTTACCTCCGTCGAATGATTCGTAAATTCCGCCATCCCCGCCTATCAGAAAATGTTCCGTATCATCGGGATCAATCCACAATGCGTGATCGTCAACATGGCGCTTATTATTGCCGAGTTGTTTCCATGTCTTACCACCGTCAACAGTTATTTGCGATCTTGTTTCCAATGAATAAACTTTGTCAACATCTTTCGGATCACAATAAATTTCGTTATAGTACTGTCCGCTTGCAGAATGATCACTCATTTTAACCCATGAAGCGCCACGATTTGTAGAACGGTAAAACCCGCCTTGATTATCGGCAGCTTCAACAATCAGATAAACCACATTATGATCAACAGGTGAAACGGCAATGCCCATACCGCCTATATCCACTTTAGGGAGACCTTTCATTATCTTCGTCCATGTTTCTCCACCATCCTCTGATTTGTAAACTGCCGATTCAGGTCCCCCGCCAATCTTTGTGAACACATGGCGTCTTCTTTGTTCGGAAGTTGCGTACATTACATCTGGATTTACAGGATCCATAACAACATTGTTCACACCGGTATTCTCGGAAATTTCCAATACTTTTTTCCAAGTCTTGCCGCCGTCTGTGGTTTTATATAATCCTCTGTCACCGCCCGGACCCCAAACAGAGCCTTCCGCAGCGACAAATACTATGTTTGAATTTCTCGGGTCAATTACAATTCCTCCAATTTGACGGGAATCGTACAAGCCCATGTTTTCCCAAGTTTCTCCACCGTCCAGAGTTTTGTAAACACCGTCACCATAACCAAGTGCACGTTGGTGGTTGTTCTCTCCGGTTCCGGCCCAAACCACATTAGGATTGTTCGGATCCATTGCCAATGCACCAATTGAGTATGAACCGTATTTCTCAAAGACGGGTTTCCATGTTACACCGGAGTTTGTTGTCTTCCAAATATTACCGCATGCCACACCGACATAATACTCGCTGTGGTTATTCGGATTTACGGCAAAGTCTGCAATTCTGCCCGATGTATAAGCCGGACCTATACTCCTGAACTTCAATCCGGCAAAAGTGGATGACTGCCAAGGTGAGTTATTTTCTTCGGCTTCCTTTTCTTCTGCTATGAGTATAAATTGAAGAGACAAAAGGAATAAAAGAATAATTTTTATGTTTTTCATAAATGCTCCTACTTTTTCTCGCTAAGACGCCAAGTAAATATAAATTGTTTACAATTCTTGTAATACCATCTTTGATTAATTTTTCACTGAAGTTTATTAATATTACAAAATTCTTAAAAACCTGAGGGATTTCCTATCCATTTTTCTTTTTCGCGTCTTAGCACTTTACGAGATATTCCCTCACTTCTTTTCCACCCAATTACCATCATCTTTGATGATCTGTATTAGTCTGTCAACAGCGGAATTTTCATCCAAGTTTTTTTCAACAACCTCTTTCCCGCGGTAAAGAGTGATTTTACCAACACCGCTACCTACATATCCGTAATCCGCATCGGCCATTTCGCCCGGACCATTAACAATACATCCCATTATTCCTATCTTTACACCTTTAAGATGTTCTGTTCTGCTTCTGATTTTATTCGTTACTTCAACAAGATCGAAAAGTGTTCTCCCGCAACTCGGGCATGCAATATATTCCGTTTTGGTAATCCTTGTTCTTGTGGCTTGTAATATTCCAAATGCAGTACGATTAATTAAATTTGTATCCGCAGTTTTACTTGCCAACCATACACCGTCGCCAAAACCATCAAGTAAGAGTCCGCCCAAATCCGTAGCACTATATAGCAAGAATTGATCTTTCGTCAAATCATCATATTCCCTTTTGATGATAACGGGAAGATGAATGTCCCGTGCTTCAAGTTCGAAAAATATTCTTCTCTGCTCTGCCATTCCGTGAGCGTTGTCAGTAATTAAAACCAAAACAACTGACTCGTCATTTTCGATTCTCTGCAAAGAATCTTTTGTAATATCTTTAACGGATATTTTAACAAAGTTTAAAGTATCAGATTTATTCTCCGCCGTAATAAACTCATCCAACTGAAAGAACGGATAAGCAGAATTATTTTCTTCCAGATTTTTCCATGCGCCAAAATTATAAATCGGGGAAAGGTTTTGAGGAAGTTCAATCTCTGTTGGCTTATCGCCAAGAAAAACATAATCTGCCGGCGAATCACTTATTATCCACTTGTCGGTTACTTCATCATATTTATATCCAATTGCTTCGAGATCATCAAGACTCAAATTATCATTGCGGAAATCGGCAATGACAACCGGCACATTTGAACTCCCTATATTTTTAACATTGAGTGTGCTTCGCTTTGAATACTCAAACGGATTTTTTACGTAAGTCGTTTCAGGTATTCGCGTAGTAAGTTTTTCCCGCTCCGAGTACCGTTTAACCAAATCGATTGCAACCGGTGCTTCATTTTCCGGCGGTTCCGTTAACGATACACGCACCGTGTCTCCAAGCCCGTCTTCAAGGAGCGTTCCGATTCCAACAGCCGATTTGATACGAGCATCTTCACCGTCGCCAGCTTCCGTAACTCCGAGATGAAGCGGATAGTTCATCCCTTCTTCCATCATTTTATGAACTAGCAATCGGTAAGCCTGCACCATCACAGAAGGATTACTTGATTTCATCGAAAGGACAATGTCGTAATAATTATTCGCTTCGCATATTCGTACGAACTCAAGCGCCGATTCCACCATTCCAAGCGGCGTATCGCCGTATCGACTCATTATTCTATCCGACAATGATCCGTGGTTCGTACCGATCCTCATTGCCGTACCGTATTCTTTACAGACTTTGACTAAAGGAGTAAACCGCTCGGCAATTCTATTAATTTCGGCATCATACTCTTCATCCGTATATTCAATTTGATCAAACTTTTTCTTATCGACATAATTACCCGGATTGACTCGCACTTTTTCCACAATTTTTGCAGCCGCTTCAGCAGCATTCGGAGTAAAATGGATATCTGCAATTAACGGAACGTTGTAACCTCTTCGGCGGAGTTCATCTTTTATATTTTTCAGATTTTCCGCTTCTTTTATACTTGGTGCTGTTATCCTTACATAATCGCAACCGGAATTGACCATGCGAACTGTTTGCTCGACCGTAGCAACGGTATCCATTGTGTCGGTCGTGGTCATTGATTGTATTCGTATCGGATTACTACCGCCGAGAGGAATATCGCCGATAAAAACTTCTCTTGTTTTGAATCTTGAATATTTAACCAGACTGTTGCAGTATTTGTATTTATCCATAACTCTTAATCTTACTCTTTTCCCTTAATCTTAATCTTTCCCCTTAATCTTAATCCAAACTTCAACAAAATTCATTTAACTAACTCCCCGCTCCTTAATAACTTGAATGACTGCATTGGCAAATTCTACAGCTGCCAAATACGATTGTCCGGTAACTATCTTATCTTCAACAACAACACTTGTATCAAGATATCTACTGCTCCCTTTTTCAAGTTCTTTTCTATCGGCAGAATAACAAGTCGCATTTTTGTTATCAAGCAATCCGGCTCTTTGTAAAATTATCGGCGCTGCACAGATAGCCGCAACAACTTTGCCAGCTTGTGCAAAAATGTTCGCAATGTTGTGGTATGATTTATTCTCCCAATATTTCCTAACCCCATTACCGCCGATAAAAATTGCTGCAAGAAAATTTGAAGCGTGAATGTTAAAAATCGATACATCGGCTTTTACTTTTATGCCGTTATCTCCTTGACAAAGGCCATAAGCATCGGATGAAATAAAAACCTTAAAACCGCTTTTCTCGAAAATTTGTTTTGTTAAAATAAATTCTTCCGAATTAAAATCCTTAGCGGGTAATATTATTAGTATATTTTTATTGTTCAAAATTTTGTTTTAATTGTTTAAATAACTATTTATTCAAATATAAGAAATGAAATTTTATAGATTTAGTTTTATTTTCCAAATTCAAATTTAGAAGATTATTTTTAGGCACAGCACTGCACAATGAGGATACCTGAAGAACAAATAGATGACATACGCAACAGCGCCGATATAGTGGATATTATCTCTGGATACGTCCAATTAAGAAAGCGTGGGAAAAATTATATCGGGTTATGCCCATTCCATCATGAAAAGACTCCTTCATTTACCGTTAGTCCGGACAAACAGATCTATCATTGTTTTGGATGTCATGCCGGCGGTAACGTTTTTAAGTTTTTGATGGATTATAAAAACATCTCATTTGTGGAATCGGTGCAAGAGATTGCAGATTATCTTGGAATAAAGATAAAGCAGGAAAGCACTCCCTTTTCCGATGAAAACTCAGAATTGGAAGAACTGTATGATATAAACGTTCTTGCTGCACGGTATTTTTCAAATAAGCTTCTGAAATCTGAAGAAGGCGAGGTTGCAAGAAATTATTTCAAGAATAGAAAAGTAACTCCTCAGACACAGAAAATATTCGGGTTGGGATATGCCGAACCGAGCTGGGATAATCTGCTGTTTTATTTGAAAGAGAATAACGTGAATTTACTTAAGGCAAAGGAAATCGGTTTGATTGATACTCGCGACGACGGTACTTTCTACGATAAATATCGCGGCCGGTTGATGTTTCCTATCCTTTCTACAAACGGCAGAGTAATTGCTTTCGGCGGGAGGATAATGAATTCTGAAGAAAAAGCTGCCAAGTATATCAACTCGCCTGAATCAAGAATATATTCCAAACGGAAAACTCTTTACGGACTTTACCACTCGAAGGAAGAGATACGCAGAATCGACAAGGCTCTTCTGGTGGAAGGATACATGGACTTGATCGCCTTACATCAATCCGGGATAAAGAATGTTGTTGCTTCCTCCGGTACTGCGCTAACCGAAGAACAAGTGCAACTGCTTTCCCGTTTCACTAAAAACATCACCGTACTTTTTGACGCCGATGCTGCCGGACAAAAGGCATCAATGCGCAGTATTGAAATTCTGCTGAAACAAGATTTTGATGTAAAACTGGCAACTCTTCCGAAAGGTGAGGACCCAGATTCTTTTATCAATAAATTCGGACTTGACGAATTCAATTCAAAAATAAATAATGCTCAGAACTTTCTTGAATATCAAGCTTATCAATACGAATTGGACGGCGCATTTGAGGATCCTACGAAACAAACCGAAGCAATAAGGGAGCTTGTGAAAAGCGCTGCGTTGGTTACCGATGAATTGAAAAGACAAATGTTTTTGAAAACCATAGCTAAAAAATTCAATCTTAGGGAAAAACTTCTGGAAAAGGAATTGGATAAATTTTTGAGTATGAATATTCAGAAAGAAAACATTGCCGCTCAAAGAAGTCAGCGAGTTAAAGTTTCCGAATCGCCCGCTGCAGTTGAGCAAGTAGTTGATAATTCCTCACCTAACCCGCTTGAAAAGGACATAATTGAACTCTTGCTTGAAGGCAAACCGGAAATTATCGAGTTAATTTTTGATTATATCCATCCGGATGAAATTAAAAATGAAAAGTACCGAAAAGTTATGGAAATAATTGAAGGTTGCTACAAAAACGGCAACACTTCCCTTCCGGTTATTCTTGATAAAGTAGAAGATGAAGAGATCAAAAAATTTATTTCGTCTTTTGCCGTGGCACAAGAACCGATAAGCAAACGGTGGGATGATCATTACGAAAGCGGAAAGATAGAATTGAATGCCATGCAAAAAGCGGAAGATGTCGTTAAAAAATACCGCATTGCCAGAATTGACAATTTGATACGTAAGAATAATAACTTCATTGCAACACATGACGATAATGAGAAGATAATCGAATTGATGAGAGAAAATAAGGAATTGGAAATTCAGAAAAAGTTGATTTTACAAGGCAATGGCAACTCCGATTTGATTTGAGTTTATACATCATAAACTTTTTGGTTGTATCTCGCTTAATAAGCGAACTGAAGTTCGCTCTACAAATTCCGTAGGAATTGCTTGCTGTGGGGAATGAAAATTTTCGTTCCCTACAATAACTCTGAAATTTTTCCCCTTAATCTTATTCATAATCTTAATCTAAGTTTTTAATAGTATAGATTAAGAATTAAAATTATGAGTAAGATTTGCTATTTGTATCTCCACTCTATAAATATTATTTTAATTTATTGCTTAATGATTTTAAAAACAAAATGCTTTACGAAATAAACACTCGCGTTTGGTTAAAACAATTTGACTCTCAAAAACTGATTGACGTACCTCGTACTTACTGGGAAAACCTTAAAAACAAAGGCTTCGAGTACATCTGGTTGATGGGGGTTTGGCAGACGGTTCCACTGGCGACTAAAAAATATTGTTTTGTTGACGGTTTGATTAATGAATATAACAATGCACTACCCAATTGGAAAGAGGAAGATGTAATTGGCTCACCTTACGCAATTGATCGTTACGAGGTTAATCCCCAAATCGCTTCGAAAGAGGAAATCATCCGATTAAAAAAACTCTTTAATAATATGGGGTTGAAACTTATATTGGATTTTATTCCTAATCATTTTAATGCTGAAACCACTTTGCTTAAAGAGCATCCCGAAATTTTCTTAAAAGTTAATAAAGAACTTCACGATAAGGATAACAAAACATTCTTTATGGAATCGTACGGAACGAATTATTATGCTCATGGCAAGGACCCATATTTCGAAGCATGGCAAGACACAATACAGATCAATTACTTCACTTCCGAAGCACGGGATTATATGACCAACGTTCTTCTGGAATTGACCAACCTCTGCGACGGAGTAAGATGCGATATGGCAATGCTTATGCTTAACTCTGTTTTTAGCAATACTTGGCAAGAAGTAAAAAGCGTAATGAATTATGATTCACCGAAGAATGAGTTTTGGAGTTCTGCAATTACTCAAGTAAAAGACAAAAGAAAGGATTTCCTCTTTATCGCAGAAGCATATTGGGATTTGGAATATCAGCTTCAAACTCTGGGTTTTGATTATACCTACGACAAACGGTTATATGATAGGTTAACCGAAGGAAATGTAAAATCAATTTCCGAGCATCTAAAAGCGGATAAAGATTACCAGTTGAAGTCCGTTAGATTTATCGAAAATCATGACGAGAAAAGATCGGCATCTGTTTTCGGTAAAAGGACAAAAGCCACAGCAGTTATAATGAGTACACTTCTCGGTATGAAACTTTATTATGACGGACAGTTTATCGGAAAGAAAATAAAATTACCCGTACAACTCGGACGAGAACCAAAAGAGGAAATCAATATTGAGTTACAGAACTTTTACGATAAACTTCTGAGCATAACAAAAGATAAAGTTTTCAAAAAAGATGAATTCGAATTGTTAACTCCAATACAAGCTTGGAATGATAACGATACGCATAAAAATCTTTTAGCATGGTTACGGTATTACGAAGAGAGACATAGATTGGTTGTGGTTAATTATTCTGATATTACATCCGTATGCAGAGTAAAGTTTAATCCATTACCGGACGGTTTACCCTCAGAAGAAATTGCTTTGGATGATCTACTGAATAACAAGAAATATATACGCTCTGTTGATGAAATATTAACTCAAGGTTTATATATCCAGCTCGGTCCTTTTGAAAGCCATATCTTTTCGTTTTGATTTAGTTAACATGTCTAACCACTTACATGGAATATTGATTATTGATCCATTAAACGTAGGGATAGCTCGCGAGTTATCTCTACATACATCAATATTTTTAAAATAAAAACACTCGTCTACCGGAATTAGACGAGTGTTTTAAGGAGAGTAGGAGGTACATGAAGTTTAAATTTTTATTGCTTCTCCGGTTTCAGATGAACGATATGCTGCATCAACAATCTGCAAAACCGTTTGCCCTTCTTCTAAACCGGGTACCGGTTGCTTTCTTGTTCTAATACAATCAATAAAATGCTCCATCTGTTTCGTATATATAGATTGGTCGCAATGTTCCTCTTTTTTTACTTTCGGAATTTCAAATTCTTTATTTGCTTCTTCCTCTTTTAATTTCAACTTAGTAGGGAAAAGTGAAACATATCCCTTCGTTCCGAAAATCTGAGTTGCAGCTTCCGGTCCATCCATATGCGGATGCCACCAACCACTTTCAATTATTGAGGTAGCGCCGTTATCCCAAGTAATAACGATTATTCCCGTATCGTCAACGTCATAATCGCCGTAGTATGTTCCAATCTTTGCATAGACTTCTTTCGGTTTCGGATCACCTAAAATAAATCTGACGGTATCAATTGCATGGACACCCATATCGGCAAGTGCACCTCCTCCTGCAATTTCTTTTTGAGTAAACCAACCACCTGGTCCCCAATTTTCATGGATACCGTAACCCTTTGTTTTTACTACTTTCCCAAGTTCACCAGAATCAACAACCTTTTTAACGAACTGCGCTTCTTCATCAAAACGCCACATATGTCCAACCAATACAATACGATCATTCTCTTCCGCTGCTTTAATTACCGCTTCACCTTCTGCCGGATTCATCGCCATCGGTTTTTCTACGAATACATCTTTACCACTATTCATGAACTCAATTGCGTAAGGTGCATGAAATTTATTTGGTGTTGAAATTAACACAGCATCTATATCATCTCTCCTAGCTAGACTTAGTGCATCGGTAGTCGCTTCCTTTATATTATATTTTTTTGCAAACTCTTCAGCCGCTTCAATCGGCATTCCCACAACTGCTGTAATTTCCACATCCGGAATGGTTAGCAGTCCGCGTGCATGATAATCGGATATATATCCTGCACCAATTAAAGCAACTCTAATTTTTTTCATTTTGTTAGTTCCTATTTTCAGTCTTTAAGTTCTTCAGCATTATCATAAATTTTCTTAATCGCTTCGATTATCATATCCATATCATCCTTGGTTCCCATCAGAACTTTATGATGCATACAAACAGATTCCTCATTGTAAATTTTTTCACATACCGACAAACTAAATCTTTTCGGATCGATGTTTTTCCAGTACTCATCGTTTAGTTTATGCCTAGACGGTTTTGTTAACGGTACGTACAACGATGCATTATTCAACGGTTCGTAACTTCCGTCAACCGAAATTCCCAATTCAGCTTCAAGAGCTTCTCTGAACTTCTGAACAGGCAATCCTTTAAACTCATCCTTATTATATCTGAAAGCGAAATTAAAATATGCTTCCTTCGTTTCCCGTTCATCTCGACGCATTGGTTTAACTCCGGGAATATCTTTTAGCAGTGAGTTGATATAAATCCCATTCTCATCACGAACAGCATTTTGTTTCGGTAATCTCTTCAATCCCTCAATTAAAATTGCAGCTTGAAATTCCGTAATTCTGTAATTACCGGATTGGATAAAATTACCATCATCACTGTACTGCCCAGCTCCTTTATCAACATCTTCGGTATATTCATCACCTTCCGGTCTTCGTCCGCAGTTACGTAAGGCATCAAGCTTCTCAGCCAGTTCCTTATTGTTGGTTGTCATTACTCCACCTTCGCCGGCAGTTAAATGTTTCGATAACTGAAAACTAAAGCTACCAATATCGCCAATGCTTCCTGCTTTCTTGCCATTCCATTCGCCTCCATGTTTATGCGCGCAGTCTTCTATTATAGCAAGATTATGTTCCTTTGCAATTTCCATGATTGCATCCATATCGGCAAAACTGCCGTATAAATGAACAGGAACAATTGCTTTTGTTCTCGGTGTGATTGCTTTCTTTACTTCCTCTGGATCAATACACCATGTATCCTCGCATACATCAACCAGGATAGGAGTAGCGTTAACATCAATTACAGTAGCAGCAGTTGCCTGCCAAGTTAGACCAGGTATTATCACCTCATCCCCAACTCCAACACCAAGCGCTTCCAACGCAAGCTGTAATGTAACCGTTCCGTTAACAGAAGAGATCGCATACTTTGTGCCTGTATATTCAGCAAAAAGTCTGTTGAATTCAACTTCCTTAGGACCATTATACGACCATACTCCACTGTTTAATACTTCAAGTAGAGCCTTCTCTTCCTTTTCATCCCACACAGGCCAAGCTGGCCAAGGGTTTTCTTTTGTGTTTCTAATCGGTGTTCCACCGTTTATTGCTAAACTTGCCATTTTAAAATTCCCTAATACTTAAAAATATTTTCTTACTTTAATCCGAAAGATTCCATCCTTTAACTCTAAGCTCTAAATTTTCCAAACTATTCTCATCCACTGAGAAAGATGCTTCAACTATTCTCTCCTCGTTTGGTAACAGACTTAGGTAGTTATCTTTCCACAAAACCGGAATTACAACTTCACCGTTATTTTTATCGATAAGCTGCAACTCTATAAAAAAAGCAATTGAATCATTTTGGTTATTAAGTGTTACAACAACTTGTTGCTTATCATCAGCTTTTTTAAAATGATAGTCAACATTCAGTTTTACTTTCGGTAAAGAATTCAACAATGTAAGATCGGCATATTCCTTACTTGGTGTATGATATGACCAATCTTCAAATTCATAGTCATAATCCAAAACATCTTCCTTTGTAGATAACCAATAAAAATTACGATCAATTTCATTCTTCTTTGTATCAAACAATCTTAGATCAAGGAAATAAGTATCTGTCAATTCTGTAATTTCAGATAAGTCCAAAAGTTTTTTACCAGATTCCGCTTCTATACTTACATCAATGTTTTCAGAAAAGATGATCTTAGAATTAATATCATATATTTTAATTTCAGCTTTATAGCCATTAATGTCGTTGAATGTATCGTTCACAATTTTAATTGAGTTATCCCCATAATCATAAAGCAGATGCAGAGGTGCACAAGCTGTCTTAGTCCCGTAGAACGCACCGTTTGGTAAAAGATCATGACCATATAGCTGCCAATACATTTCAGGCCAAGCAGAGTTCAACATCCACTGGATTATTCCAGTAGCCATTCCCTTATTAGCTTGAAACGCTTCAAACATCGGTCTCATCAATTCATAATTCAATACTTGCGCTTTCATTGTGAATTCTTCAACGCTGTTTGGTTTGCCGTATCTCTTATCAACAGCTTCCCTAAATCTATCAATTGTAGCAAACTCGTTTTTACCACAGTGGAAATCCCACACTTCATCAATCGGCCAAAGATGCTCTTCGGGAATCATCTTCTTTATACTATCAAGCGGTTGAACATTTGCACCTGGACAAGTTTCAGTATTGAATCCGTATGCCCCACCAAGATTTTTATTTGTGTACCAATATATCGGAGGAGTGTAAGCGTATGGACCAAGCATTTTTACACGCGAAGAACCGCTTATTTCACTTATTATTTCAGTGGATGAAATAATTCCCTGCTCACTGCCGATTCCACCGGTTGAGTTTAAGTACGGTCGTGTAGTATCGTATTTGTTAAATGTTTCGATATACTTTCGCTCCAAATCGGGATGAGGAAGTAAGTCACTACCGATTGTCCAAACAAAAATTGACGGATGATGACGCAACCATAAGAGTTGATCCTCCCAATATTGTGCAACCAGATTAATTTCATCCGGTTCAATCACACCGCCGTATCGCGGGTCAACCGGCTTGCTAAGATATTGCTCGTGTTCCCATTGACAGCTCCATCCAACCATGATCAAAATACCGTTTTCATCGCAGAGATCGTATAACTTCTGGTCTTTACCCCAAAATCCTTCCAAGCGGATACAATTCAAATTCATATGCTTTACGTAATCTATTTGTGCTTGCAAGGTTTCGTGTGTGTCTTGAAGCAACAAATCATCAGTCCAGCCGCCACCTTTTATCAACACTTTATGACCGTTGACCATAAAGCCTCGGTGTCCACCTTCGTTTACATAATCTTCAATTTGACGAATTCCGAATTTTATATTCGTTTCGTGGAATATTTCATCATCAACAACAAATTCGAGTTCTAATTTATAAAGATTCGGATCACCCAAATTATTAGGCCACCATAATTTCGGGTTATTAAATTTTAATTGTTCAAGTTCTTCCGGAGAAAATCTGATACTTGTTTTCCGGTTTGGAGCAGCTTCTACAACTTTCTCAAATTCGATTTCCCCAATTCTCCCTTTTACAGCTCCAGTGTAGATTTCATCAGTATGGTTAAAAAGCTCAGCTGAAACTGTTAGTTCGGCACTTCCCGATTCATAATCAACTTTACTTTCAACAAAAGGATTTTCAACCGAGACACCTTTATTGAACTGAAGTGAAACATTTCTGAAAATTCCAAGATTATCATCCGGTGGATTCGGATTCCAGTCAACAAAACCAATTGTAAAATCGCCACCTTTCGGAGGAATTACTTCAATTGCCAAAATGTTTTTACCGGTTTGTAAATATGATGAAACATTGAATTGGAACCTTCGATATGCTCCGCAAACAACTTCTTTATCCGCAACCAATTTGCCATTCAACCAGATATTCGCTTTATAATTAATTCCATCCAAAGCCAGAAGAACTACATGTTCAATTTGATCTTCTGTGATATCAAACTTAGTTTTATACCACCAAGGAACTTTGAATTGCTCAGTCGGAATATCTTTTAAGTTCATCCCGAAGTAAGGATCTTCATAAACACCGTTTTTAACAAGCGTAGCTAAAACAGTCGAAGGAACTTCTACCTTATACCAGTTGCCAATGTTTATATCACCAGCCGATAATAAATTTCCACCAACCTCTATATCCTTGGAAGAGATGATATTCCATTCGGTTAAAAGTTTGATTTTATCGGCTGGGTTGTTCACTTAATTACTTACCGAATATTGTCTTCATTAAAATTGGCAATTGAGAAAAGTCAGGTATAACTATATGAGCGCCCGCTTTAATCAATCTAGTTCTCTTGCTGTAATTTATTCCGTGTCTTCTTATTTCGTCAGAAGCAACACCGATGCAAAAAGCACCGACTTTGCGTCCCTCGATAATTTCAACCGGTCCATCACCAATTACCATAAGATTATTCCCGATGCATTTACCTTCTTCAATAATTCTGTCTATAACTATTTTCTTTGCATCACCTATCTCATTCCCTTTAGAGCCGCGGATTCCTCCATTGAACATATCACCGTAACCAAGTGCATTTGCTTCAATTACAACGTTTTCTTCATCTGTACCGCTAGCTAGGTAAAGAGTTAATCCCATATCACGGAGAGCTTTTAACAACTCCATTGCCCCTTGGATAGTGAAATCGTAAATGTTCCTTTCCCCTCTTTCAAATCGCTTGATTCTGTCATTAACACTTACCATTAATCTGTCAAGATAAATCGCTTTATAATCGGCAGCGGTTTTAACTTCTTCTTTTGGAACCAACCCTTCTTCAAGAACTAATTCTCTTAAACCTTGCATTTGAACGATAGTTTGGATTCCTGTAGTATCATCGATAAATTTTTCACACTTTTGTGAAATTCTGCTATACTCCTTCGTTGAAAGCTCTTCGAGCTTGGATCCGCATATAACTTCCATCATTACCTGATGCATTACAATCTCCCACCCTTCACGTAGAGTAGAAATCGTACCATCATGGTCAAGTATCACATTTTGAATATCAAGATTGCTAGGTAACTCCTCAACTATCTCAATTTCACTACCTTCAATATATTTAGCTTTTCTCGGATCCTCAGCAAGTTCAAGATCACCGACTAAAGTACTCCGTTCCTCTTCCAATTGTGCAATTACAGAACTATTGTTTCCCATATTTCCTCACTAATCTAAAAATTTACTTATAATACGTATCAACTACCTGGCATATCGTATGCCCTATTAAAATATGCATCTCTTGAACTCGTGGTGTATCCATAGATGGAACAACTACATTCAAATCACAATTGTCGTTAAATTTTCCTCCACCTTTCCCACTTAATCCAAGTGTTTTGCAACCTTTTTCTTTCGCTTTGTCAAACGCTTTAATAATATTATCACTATTTCCGGTTGATGAAATTCCTATAAGAAGATCACCCAGGTTAGCTAGCGCTTCAACTTGCCTCTCGAAAACACGATCATATCCATAATCGTTTCCAATTGCAGTTAATGCTGAAGTATCAGTTGTTAATGCAATTGCAGGAAGTCCTTCTCTCTCGATTTTATATCTTCCGGTAAATTCTGCTGCAATATGTTGTGCATCAGCTGCACTTCCTCCATTACCACACAGAAGAATTTTATTACCTGATTTTATTGTGGCTAACGCCATTTCACACGCTTCAAGAATCTTGTCCTGTAAAGAGTCCATCACATTTTCAATGGTCTCTTTATGTCCGGCAAGCTCGTTTTTAATAAGTTCTTTCATAATTATCTGCTCCTAATTAACAGGAAGTAAGGGAATATTTACATTTAGTAAATCGATTGACGCAATCGTTTGTCTTTTAAACTATAATTGTAACGAATTAAATTTTCTTTGTCAAGAATAAATTGATTTTTGGATAAAAAAATGCTGGTTTATTTAATTTTCAGTGGGAAATAGAAAAGTGCATCAAACTTAAAATATTTATTTAAAAATAGGGTCAATCAAATGACCCTATTTTTAAAAATCAGATTATCTTCTTCCGTAAATTGGCCCGTAAGTTTGACAAGCACGGTAATCGGCTCCTTCAGGATTATCTGTCCCAAATGCACTCCATGCACTCGGTCTGAAAATTCGCTCTTCCGAAACATTGTGCATATTAACAGGAATTCTCAACATTGAAGCAAGAGTTATCAATTTGTCCCCAATGTGACCGTAACTAATAGCTCCATGATTTGCACCCCAATTCGCCATCACAGAATAAACATCCCTAAACGGACCTTTACCTGTAACAATCGGTGCAAACCAAGTTGTAGGCCAAGTTGGGTTAGTTCTTCTGTCAAGAACATTGTTAACTTCCTGAGGAAGATCAACAGTATAACCCTCGGCAATTTGCAACACCGGTCCAAGTCCTTTAATAATATTTACTCTTGACATAGTAACAGGCATTTCACCTTGAGTTAAAAACTGTGAGGAATAACCGCCGCCTCTAAAATATTCCAAAGCAGCTGGACACCAGTGCGTTGCCTTCAAACAGGCATCAACTTCTTCCTCTGTAATTTTCCAGAAAGGTTTCATAACAGATTTTCCATCCAATTTTTGTTGTCCGGTTCCATCTAATGTTGTAGAACCGGAATTGATCAGATGTATAATTCCATTAGCTGCTTTTCCTTCCAAATCATAACCGGTAACCCTTTTTACTGCGGTAGGACTCCAATAAGTCCTTACATCCGAAAATATCTGTGCCGTATCTGTCAATAAATGACCGAATAACATTGCAACTCCATTTAAACTGTCATTTTCAGTTGCAACGATAAAAGCTTCTCTAATTCCATTCCAATCAAATGACGAGTTTAACATAGCTTCTAGAAAATCACCGTTTGGATAGTGGTCAGTCCATTGACGCTGACCTTGGAAACCTGAAACAAGAGCATTATGTCCCATCGCTTCTTCTTCGTAACCAATCTCAGCTAACTTAGGATTTCCTATCATTAAATCACGGGCAATTAAGGTCATCTTAACAACTGTTTCCCAATCTTTATCTTTTTGCTCTCTTGAAGATTGAATTTCCGGCGGATTAATATCTTCACCTTCTTGACAATTTGCTTTCACCCATTTGAGCGCTAATTCGTATTCTTCCTTATCGTAGATTTCCTCTTCAATTCTTCTCGCAAACTCTGACATATCAACAGTTTCTGTTCTCATTCCAAGATAATCTTGGAAGAAATTCTGGTCAACGATTGAACCGGCAATTCCCATCGAAACACCACCCATTGCCAAATAAGATTTTCCTCTCATCTCGGCTACTGCTAAACCAGCTTTTGCAAAAGTGAGTAATTTGGTTTTCACATCGTCGGGAATTGTTGTATCACCACTATCTTGCACATCTTTACCGTAAATACCGAAAGTCGGTAAACCTTTTTGATTATATCCCGCTAAAGCGGCTGCCAAATAAACTGCACCAGGTCTCTCGGTACCATTAAATCCCCAAATTGCTTTTGGCATAAGAGGATCGATATCCATAACTTCGGTACCATAACACCAAGCCGGTGTAACTGTAAGTGAAACAGCAACTCCCTCGCGAGCAAACTTTTCTGCTGCCTCTGCTGCTTCAGCAACACCACCAATAGTTGCATCGGCAATTACACACTCAACAGGCATACCGTTAGGATGTCTTAAATTTTCCGATAAAAATTTTGCAGCGTTTACCGCCATACCCATTGTTTGATCTTCCAAAGATTCTCTTACACCATTCATTCTGCCATCAATAACGGGTCTTATCCCTATTTTTGGCAGACTTCCTCTCAATCTTTTTGTTACTTTACTCATTTTATTTACTCATTTTTATTATAAAAATTTTAAATATTTGCTTTTGCTGTTGAATTCCTATCAACGAAATTTGTATCAATTACAACTTTTGAATAAGGTAAATCTTCCGATTTCATATGCTCAAATAGAATTTCAAAAGCTTTTACCCCAATTTCATCAACTTTATGCGAAACTGTAGATATCGGACTCATAAAGTAAGATGCTAATATTGTATCTGTAAAAGCTATAATAGATAAATCCTTTGGAACTGTTTTCTTCTTTTCAATTATTGCTTTTAATACACCGAATGTAATAATCGTTCCGGTAATCAATATTGCTGTAGGTGGGACAGGTAATTCCATTAGTTTAATGGAAGCTTCATAAGCATCATCCAATGTAGGCGAACTACTGAAAATTAAATCTTCATTAAATTCCAAATCATTTTCTTTCAGAGCATTTTTATAACCTTCAAGTCTTTGTACTACCGGATATAAATTTGGTCTTCCACTAATAAACCCTATTCTTTTGTGTCCTAAATTAATAAAATGCTTAACCGCTGTATATGCAGACTCCTTATCATTACAGATAACAGCATTCGTTTCATATTTTTCAAAATATCTATCAATCAGTACAAAAGGGAATTTTTTATCAATAAGATCTTTTATATGTTCATCAGAATCTTGTACCGGAGCTATTACCAAACCATCAACACCTCTACTGTAAAGATCATAAACAGCTTTAATTTCCTTTTCTTGGTTTTCATTCGTATCACTAATTATAAGAGTGTAGCCTTCCTTTGTACATTCGGCATCTAGACTTCTGGCTATACCTATAAAATACGGACTTGCTATATTTGGTATTATCAATCCAATTGTAAAACTTTTTTTCAATCGTAATGATCTTGCCGTTTGGTCAGGTTGGTAGTTTAATTCTTTGATAGCTTTGAATATTCTCTCTTTTGTATCGTCTGAAATCTTAAGATTTTCTACATTCCGTAAAACTCGTGATACAGTTGAAGGATGAACATTTGCTAAAGCTGCCACATCTTTAAGTGTCGCACCCATAAGTTATAATCCTCCCATATTATATAAAAATAAACTTATAAACTATTAGGCAGCTTTTGCCTTACCAGTTGTTTCTCTAATATCAAACTGAGTATTAATAATTATTTGCGTAGGTCTTAATTCTTCTTTTGACTCAATATGTTCCAACAATAAACCGAATGCCTTTGAACCAATTTCATATAAAGGATGAGAAATTGTTGTCAATGGTTTGACCAAATAAGGTGAAAATATTGAATCGGCAAAAGCAACAACCGAAATATCATCTGGAATTTTCAATCCTTTTTCCAGAATTGCTGAAATAGCACCAACAGTAATCAGATTTCCTGTTAATAAAAGTGCAGTTGGAGGTTCTGGACAATTTAGCAACTTTATTGTAGCATTATATCCATCGTCAAAACTAAATCCGCCCCCAACAATCAAGGAATCAGACTTAACTAACCCAAATTCATCAACAGCTTTCTGATATCCTTCAAACCTTTTAGTCATAGTGTAGATATTATTTCTACCACGTAAAAATGCCACTTTTTTATGTCCTAGATCAACAAGATGTTTTACTGCATTATAAGCAGATTCAACATTATTACTTACCACGGCATTTGTTTTTATATTTTCAAAAAGTCTATCAATAAGCACAAGCGGAACTTTGTGTTCAAGCACCTTATTTACCGATTCGTCACTGTCCTGAGCCGGCACCATAATCAAACCGTCAATTCCACGAGAAAGAAGATGATTCACATATCGGTTTTCTTTTTCCTGTTTTTCATCCGTATTACAAACAATAACCGTATAATCTTTTTCAAACCCTAGTTGTTCAATTGTACGTGCAATTCTGGAAAAAAACGGGTTACCAATATCAGGCACAATTAAGCCAATCGTAAAACTTTTTTTCAGTCTTAAAGCTCGGGCAGTAAAATCAGGTTGGTAATTTAGTTCTTTAACAGCATCAAAAATTCTTTTTCTCGTTGAATCTAAAATTTTTAAATTTTCCTGTTTCCGAAGAACTCTTGAAACAGTAGAAGGATGAACCCCTGCACGAGCTGCTACATCTTTTAACGTGGCCGCCATCTTTTTCTCGTTTTTTATTTTCTATTTATTCCGCTAGGACAATCGATTGTGTCAATCGTTGCCCTAAATATATAATAATTATTGATAATAACAAATTTTATATGCTCTTTTTCCAAAATTATTTCAAAAAAAGAGCATAATAACTTGTATTCACCGATTAAAAAACAATTTCTACTGTAATAATTTTCTTTTTACCGAATTTTACAGAGAATGTATTGCCATCAACCGATAATTTTTCTCTCCTCTCTTCGTTCATATTGGTAATCCATGCCTCTTTGATCTCTTTGAAGGTTTTAATATTTCCTTCAACTTCTTTATTAGTTGGATTAAACAATCTTAGAATAAGAGAATCGTTTTTCTCTGCACGTTTCATTGCACTTAAAGCAATTTCTTTCGGTTCAATTGAAATAAAACTTATCTCTTTCGGCAAACTTCCACCACCCTTTCCGGATTGCCCGGTTTCAAAAGGTAAGTTAAATCTCTCAACTTCACGGTAAACATTACCTTCTTCCCAGTTACCCGAATGTGGCATAATAGCATATTTCCATTCATTTTCACCTAAGGATTGAGATAATTTCATCCAAGGATAAACATCCCATTGGTCAATTACAGGTGACTGTGTAGCAGTGAAACCTCTGAAAAGAGTTAGTGCTACGGTTCTGTCGTTGTCAACAATTGCTTCATATTCCCGAATTCCATCATTGAAAAGTGCCAACCCGACGTTTCCATCACTCATGTCAACAAAGCGGTGCATTGGATATTGAGGATTTGGTCTTCCATAATACGGACTTGATTCCGGAACAACTATGTCGCGTTCAATTACATCAAACGAAGCTTCT
>Ga0256913_10000249_pt1 | contig 26869 bp, 25 predicted proteins | sample Axial_MatmetaG_FD_185970 | JGI IMG/M metagenome (GOLD analysis project Ga0256913, IMG submission 185970) | Deep-sea worm associated microbial mat communities from Axial Seamount, Juan de Fuca Ridge, Pacific Ocean - Axial_Mat | ecosystem: Environmental > Aquatic > Marine > Oceanic > Microbial... | reverse complement strand
GTGGATTTGTAGAGCATATTAACTACAAAATAGATGTAAATACTTACAAGAGAGAACAAGTAAAAAAACTTGAACTAAATGACATAGCTTCTTGTAAACTTATCCTTACTCGCCCGATTGCCGCAGACAAATATAAAGAAAACAGACAAACCGGAAGTTTTATCATTATAGATAGAGTTACAAACAATACTGTCGGTGCTGGGATGATAGTCGATGTAGCTAAAAGAGAAGATGAAAGTATAAATTTAAATAAAAAATATACAAAAGCTGAAAAAGCACTAAATGAATATATTAGAACACATTTCCCGGAATGGGGATGCAAAGCAATAGATTAGATAGAGAAGAATAGAAAAAGGATAGAGAACGATAGAATAAAATAGAGAACAATAGAGACGATAGGAATGAATAGAAATCTATTCTATCTATCGATTCTCTTCTCTTCTATCGTTTTTTATTTCATCTATTGCTTCTATCGATTCTATTGTATCTATTAGGACTATCTATGTATAAAGAAACAAATATCCGCTCAATAGTAAAAGGAATCACTTGGCGAGTAGTAGCTACAACTACTACTATGACTATAGTGTATCTTTTTTTTGGAAATATTGAATTAGCTGTAGCAACCGGACTTTTAGAAACTGTAGCTAAAGTGGGATTATACTGGGGGCATGAAAAGATTTGGCAAAAAGTTAGATGGGGAAGAAAAAAGATAGAACCATTTAACCTTTGGTTTACGGGACTTCCACTTAGTGGAAAAACAACTATCGCAGATAAAGTGTATGAAAAACTTCAAAAACTTGATATCCCACTAGAGAGGATAGATAGTAAAGATATCAGAGAGATGTTTCCAAATGCCGGATTTAGTAAAAATGAGAGAAATCGCCATATAAAAAGAATAGGTCATTTAGTCCAAACTCTTCAAAAAAACTCTATCTCAACAGTATGTAGTTTTGTATCTCCTTATAGAGAAAGTAGAAAACTTATAAGAGAAATGGTTAAAAATAATATTGTAGTATATATAAAAGCTGATATCGAGGAGTGTAAAAAAAGAGACTATAAAGGTGTATATGAAAAAGCACTAAGTGGTGAGATAAAAAACTTTACAGGTATAAGTGATGTTTATGAAGAGCCACAACATGCAGAGATAGTAATTGATACTACAAAAATCGGTATAGATGAAGCTGTTAGGATTATAATTAAATATGTTAAGAAAGAATATATAAAATGATAAATAATTTTACTCAAAATTCAAAATTCAAAATTCAAAATTTATTTTCTCATCAAGGATTTAAAAAATATTTCGCAAATACATCATGGCTTTTTGCTGAAAAAATATTACGAATGGGAGTTGGACTATTCGTAGGTATTTGGATGGCTAGATACTTAGGACCTGAGAAGTTTGGACTTTTAAGTTATGTTGGGGCATTTATAGGTCTCTTAGCTCCTATTGGAAAATTAGGATTTGATGGTATTATTCAAAGAGAAGTAGCAAAAGATGAAGATAATATAAACGAATTATTAAGCAGTGCATTATTTTTTAAATTTATAGGCAATATTGTTATTGTTTTGATTTCAACCTCTTATATGTATTTTTTTAAAAAAGATGATATTTATTTTTATTTAGCTTTTATTTTATCTTTTATTTATGTAATAAAAAGTTTTGAAGTGATTGAATTTTATTTTAGAGCTAAGGTAAAAGCTAAATATATAACTATATCGAATATAATTGGCTTTTCTATTTCATCAGTATTAAAAATATTATTTATTGTATTTAAATTTAATTTAATATTTTTTGCATTGGCAAATCTCATAGAAGCTGTGATTGCTGTATTGTTTTTATGGGTTTATTTTGCAAAAGAACCATTTGCTATAAGCAGTAAAAATATAAAAATTATAAAAGGAAAATTATTATTACAAGAGAGTTGGCCTTTAATTTTGAGTGGTTTTTTTGCTTTAATATATTTGAATATAGATCAAGTAATGATAGAAGAGATGTTAAATAGCTATGAAGTTGGACAGTATGCAGTAGCTGTGAGAATTTCAAGTGCATTTTATTTTATACCATTGACTATTGGTTGGTCTGTTCAGAGTGCGATAGTCAATGCAAAAAAGCAAGGTAAAGAAGTATATTACAGAAGATTGGAGCAACTTTCCTTAATAATGGCAATACTTGGATATATATTAATTATACCAATGTCACTTTTTGCAAATGAGATTATGAGCTTTTTATTTGCAAAGCAATATGTTTTAGCAGGAGAGGTTCTTTCTATCCATATATGGGCTGGATTATTTTTATTTTTAAATGTTATAAGAAGTTTATGGATATTAAATGAAAGCTATTTTAAATTTAGTTTATTTGCAAATATAGTTGCAGGATTATTAAATATAGCTTTAAACTATATATGGTTGCCAATTCATGGAATCAATGGGGCTGCTTGGGCAACTTTAATAAGTTATAGTTTCACTTATCTATTTTCTGGATTATTTTTTGCTCCAATAAGAGAAGTATTTTTTATGCAAATAAAATCATTATTTTTAATAAACTTATTTTATCAAATCAAAAAGGACAAAAATGCAAGATAAAGAGATATTTATTCATATTGGTTATCCAAAAACAGCAACTACAACTTTGCAAAATTATATGTTTCCAAATCATTGTGGATTGGTCTATTTAAGAGAAGATAGTAAAAATTTACCATTTTTTCATGATATGGTATTTTCAAGAGAAAATTATGTAAAAAATAATATAGAATATTATAAAAAAGAATTAGGAAATAGATTGAAGAATGATAGAACTAAATATATTTATTCAGAAGAGTCACTTACAAGTTTTGGAATGTATTTTAGATTTAATCCATCTCCATATGTATGGACAATAGAACCAAATAGTATAGCAAGAAAATTAAAAATTATTTTTAAAGACTCAGGTGTATTTGAAAAACAAAAAATAATTATTACAATAAGGGAACAAAAAAGTATTATAAAATCAATGTATGCTCAAGTTTATAATATGGTATTTAAGAGATTTAGACAAACAAATACATTTGAAAAATTTTTAAAATATTCTTTTGAAAATAAAGATCAATTTATTCTTGATACAATAGATTATGATAGTGTAATAAAAACTTATGAAGAATTATTTGGTAAAGAAAATATTTGTGTACTTGTTTATGAAGATTTAAAGCAAAATAAAAATAGTTTTGTTAAAAAACTTACAGATTTTATGGGTATTGATTTTAATGAGGCAATGAAGCTAATAGAAAATAAACATACAAACAAAAGAAGTTCAAGTAGTGGAATATATCAATCAGATGAAAGACGAATTACAGAACTTTTAGGATACTATAAAACAAAATTAGGTATAAAAAGTTTAGGTTTATCTAATAGTTGGATATTTAAACTATTAGATAAAATATATATTCCAGGTAGAAAATTGAAAATAGAGATTTCAAAAGAGTATGAAGAAAAAATTAATAATTTTTATAAAAAAGGAAATAGTGAATTGTCAAAAAGATATGATTTAAATCTAAAGAAATGGGGATATAGTTGTGAGTAAAATAAAGATAGCTATAATTTCTCATGCATTAGTACAAAAAGTAGCACAAAGAAGATGGAAAAAATTAGCAGAAGATAAAAATTATGAAGTTCATATATTCGTTCCAAAATATTGGGAAAGTTATTGGTTTAAAGAAAAGGTTATTTTTAAACCAGAAGAGATACATAACGATAACTATCATGTATATCCATTAAAGGCTACTGATGTAAAGAGTTGGGGTAAGTATTTTTTAAAGGGACTTTGTAAGAAGTTAAAAGAGATTAATCCAGATTTAATTTATATAATTCATGAAGAAAGTATATGGATTCATCATCAAATATATTTATGTAATTGGTTAAATCTTAATAAAAGTAAAATTATCTTTTTTTCTATGAATGGAATGGGAGTACCATATAAAAAAGCAAAAAATCCTATAAAAAAGTTTATACATTGGCTGATGTTTCAAAATATAAAATTAAATACAAAAGCTGTATTGGTACATTATCCTGGATGTGTAAAGTCTTTAAGAGAAGGGGGCTATCACAAACCAATATATATGCAGACTCAAGTGGGAGTAGATGAAGAATTATTTGCTCCTAATGAGAAGATAAGAGATGAGTATAGAAAAAAATTAGGTTTTAGTGATAATTTAGTATTAGGTTATACAGGTAGGTTAACTCCTGATAAGGGGGTAGATAATATTGCAAATGTATTTATTAAACTTTCTAAAAAATATGATAATTTAAGACTATTATTAGTAGGTAATGGAGATATAAAAGAAGATTTAGAAGTTCTCTTTAAAAAAGAGAAAGTAGATGATAAAGTATGTATTACTGGTTTTGTTGATCAAGCAGAAGTTCCTAATTATATGAATGCCATGGATATATTTATATTAGGTTCAAAAACTACATCTCATTGGATAGATACATTTCCTCTTGTAACCGTTCAGGCTCAAGCTGTTGGAATACCTGTTATCGCTTCAAACAGTGCTTCTATTCCTTGGCAATTAGGCGATAGTGCATTGATTTTTGAAGAGAATAATGAAGAAGATTTAGAGAAAAAATTAGAAATTTTTATAAATGATAAAAAGTTAAGAAAAGAATATGCAATAAAGGGAAGAGAAAGAAGTCTTAAATATTTTTGTCATAATGGAATGAATGAAAACTTTAAAAAAATAGTAACTCAAGTAATGGAGAATAAATTTATTTTTCATGAAAAAGATGAAGAATATACTCAATGGAAGGGATATTAAATAAGGAGTTAAAAAAATGAACATAATAGAAAAAGCAATTGAAAATGATAGAGAAAGAATAGGAGGAATATGTATAAACAAAAGTTTAAAATATAAACTTGCTGAATTTATAATAAAAATTAAATATAAAGATATAAGAAAAAAATATCCTTATTTAAATTTAGGTTGTGGTAATAACTTTTATAATAACTTTATAAATGTTGATATTCTTGTAAATAAAAAATTGCTTTTTTCAAATATAAAAAATTATTTATATATGGATGTTTCTAAAAAATGGATATTTCCAAAAAATTATTTTGAAGGGATTTATACAGAACATTTATTAGAGCATTTGACATATAAAGTAGCGATAGATGTATTGCAGAAATGCTATAATAGTCTGAAAGATGGGGGGGTAATAAGAATAATTGTTCCATCTTTAGATAAATATTTACAAAACCAAGAAATAATAAATGAATATAATGGATACAAGGCACTTGCTATATCAAATTTAACACAAAATACTGGCCATATTTCAACATGGGATTTTAAACTTATGAAAGATATTTTGCATGAAATAGGTTTTTCAGAAGTGGTGAAGTTAGATTTTAAAAAAGGTAAAAATTTTGCTTTATTGAAAGATACAGAAGTTAGAAAAAAATATTCAATGTATATTGAGGCTTATAAATGAAAAACTATAAGTTTTTTAATAATACAAAAATAACATATCAAACACCAGATGATGGGTATAGTTATTTTTTTGGATATTATGACAAGCCGTCGCTTAATAGAGATAATACTAAATTACTTACTCATAGAGTCGCTTTTGATGGAAGAGAGGTAAGAGATGGAGATATTGCTGAAATTGGATATATTGATTTAAAAATTAATAAATTTATCAAAATTGATGAAACTCTTGCTTGGAATTGGCAACAAGGAAGTCAGCTTCAGTGGTTACCACCTGCATTTGATAATAAGATAATTTATAATAATATAGAAGATAATAAATTTGTCTCTATCGTTTATGACATCAATACAAAAGAAAAAAAAGTTATACCTTTTCCAATATATGTAGTTCATCCAAATGGAAAAGAAGCTCTTGGAATTAATTATGAAAGACATTATTGGTGCAGACCTGGATATAATTATCAAAATATCAAAAATGAAAAATGGAACAAACCTTATCATAAAGAGGATGGAATATTTAAGATAGATTTGGAAACAGGAAAAGTTAAAAGAATTATAAATATAGTGGATATTATCAATGCAAATAAATTAGAAGAGTTTGAATATTGTAATAACTGGCTTGAACATATGATGTATAATCCAAAAGGCGATAGATTTATGTTTATGCATAGATGGGAAAAAGATGGAGTTGATTTAACAAGACTTTATATTGCAAATAGTAATGATGATAAAGATTTAGTATCATTTCCTGATATAAAATTTTACTCACATAGTTGGTGGTATGATGATAAAACTTTAACTATATGGAGCAAGGATTTTAATAGTTTAGAAAATAAAACTATTCAAAATATAGAAAAAGCAAAACAAAATTTATTTATTAAATCTTTAATAAGGCCTATATATAGAATGTTTAAACCATTTTTGCCAAGAAAAATTAAAGAAAGTGTGAATATAAGTGGTAAGATGTATAACTTAAAAGATTTTTCAAAAAAATATGAAATAATTGGAGATGGTATTTTAGAACAAATTGCTATTTATGGACATCAAAGATGGTATAAAGATAAAAAGACATTACTAACTGATACATATCAAGATAAAGATAATTATAGATGGTTGTATCTTTTTGATAAAAATACAAAAGAAGTAAAAAAACTTGCTAAATTTTATTCATATTATAACGATAGTGGGTATAGATGTGATTTGCATCCAAGATTAAGCTTGGATGAGAGTTTAATATCGATAGATGTTGCGATGAATAAAAAAAGAAAACAAATAATTTTAAAGGTAGAAAGATGATACAAAAAGTAATAAAACGGGCAAAGCAAGAGTTGAAATATAGGATTAGAAAAGTAATTAAACCAGATGTAATAGAAATAGATGGAGTAAAATTAAATATTAATCATCCAAGTATAACTGATAATCTTAGAGATTTTTTTTATAATGAAAGCTATGAAGGGCAAGAAGTTAGAGTTTTGGAAAAAGTTTTAGATAAAAATGATAGAGTTTTTGAAATAGGTGCTGGTATTGGATTTTTAAGTACATATTGTGCAAAAAAAATTGAAAGTGATAAAGTGGTAGCTTATGAAGCAAATCCACAAATGATAGAAAAGATAAAAGAGACTTATAAACTAAATAATGTAAATCCAACTATCAATAATATTATTTTAATAGATAAAAATGGTGAAATTAGTTTTTATTTAGAAAAAGATTTTTGGTCAAGTTCTATGATAAAAAGAAGTGAAAATGCAAAAGAAATAAAAACAAGAACTTCTAATATTAATAATGAAATAAAAAAAGATGATAGTAATTTTTTGATAATTGATATTGAGGGGGGGAAGAGAGTTTGATACCTATGATAGATTTTAGTAATATTGATAAGCTATTGATAGAGTTACATCCAAGTATTATTGGCAATAAAAGTGTATCAAATATTATAAAAACTTTAATAGATAAAGGATTTTGCTTGGATCTATTTAAAAGTGAAAATAATATTTGTTATTTTTATAGGTAAATATAACACAAAGGCTTAAAAATGAAGGAACATAGTCTATTTTACAGTCATATTGAAGAAAATGATTACAATAAAGAAGCAATAAAAAAAATTAGAGATTATTCAATACAAAATCCAAATGAACAGATATATTTGGTTAATTCACCATTAGGAGAAAAAAAGTATAAGTATGATTATCAAGAAAAAGCTATAATCTTACTATCTCCTAAACATAAAATAATATTTTTAAATTTAGATTATAATTTACAAGATGAGTTTGAAGAATTTGTAGATGAGTTTATAGAGGATTTGGGTTCAATTTCTGATAAATATAATTACAAACAATTTATAGGGAGACCTAAAAAGTGGAAAAATGAATTAATCGTTAAAGAAAGTGCAAATAATGAGTTTGATGTTAAATTATTATTTGATAAATATAAAATTGAAGATAAAAACTTAAGAAGAAAAAATGAACTAATTATATCTTTGATTACAGGTAGCATTAATGATATAAAAAATATAACTCTTGAAGAACCTGATACAATATTGGAAAAAATAAAAAATAAAATCATACTTTTCGACGGTGAACAAACAAGATTTATCTATAAAATTTTAAATAAAAAGATAGTCTATATTCAAGGATTATCGGGAACAGGTAAAACTGAACTTTTGTTACATAAACTAAGAGAAATATATGTAAACACAGATAATACAAAAATATTTTTTACTTGCCATAATGTAGCTTTGGCAAATACATTAAGACAAAGAGTACCAGAATTTTTTGACTTTATGAAAGTAGAAAAACAAATTGAATGGAATAAAAGATTATGGGTCAATCATGCCTGGGGTTCAGTTTCAAATAAAAATTCAGGATTTTATAGTTATATTTGTGATTTTTATAATATACCTTTTTCAAGATGGAGTAAAACAACAAGTTATAAAGATATATTTAAAAAAGCATTGGAAGAGATTGAAAAAATTTTAGATGAAGAGTTTGAGTATGCATTTGATTATATTTTAATTGATGAAAGCCAAGATTTTCCAAAGGAATTTTTTCAACTGTGTGAAAAAGTTGCAAAAGAAAAAGTTTTTGTAGCAGGAGATATTTTTCAAGATATATTTGAAGCAAATATAGAAGATAGAGTTGCAAATGTAGATTTTGTATTAAATCGTTGTTATAGGACTGATCCAAGAACATTAATGTTTGCACATAGCATTGGTATGGGACTGTTTGAAGAGAAAAAGTTAAATTGGTTAAGTGATATAGAGTGGAATGCAAGTGGATATATTATAAAAAGAAATGATAAAAAAATTTGTCTTTATAGAGAGCCAATTAGAAGATTTGAAGATTTAGAGATTGAAAATTACAAAAGTATGATTATCCAAAAATTAGAGACATACGAGCAAATATTGGATATTATAGAAAATATAAAACAAAATAACCCAACTTTAAAGCCAGACGATATTGCTATCATTAATATAGAAGATGGAAAAGGAGTATATGAGTTTTTTAATAATCTTGAATTTATGATAATGGATAGATTTGAATGGAAAGTAAATAAAGCCTATGAAACAAAGGAAAAAATAAAAGATATGGTTTTTTTGACCAATAAAAACAATGTAAAAGGACTTGAATTTCCTTTTGTATTATGTATAGGAGATAAAATAAAAGATTCATATAAATATAGAAATACTCTATATACTATGTTAACTCGCTCTTTTTTACAATCTTATTTATTACTTTTAGATGATTATAAAATAAAAGAACAAGAAAAAGGACTTGAAATAATTCAAAAAAATAAGTGTATAAGAACTACCGAGCCAACAGATGAAGAAAAACAGGAAATAAAAAGAACTATAATTAAATTAAAAGAGGAAAAAAATATTTCATTTGATGAGTTTTTAACTCAAATTTTTAATGAATTAAAAATTGATTCAAAATGTAGAAAAGAGTTTTTAAAAGCATTACCAGATAAGTTAAGAGTTTTTGAGAAAGAACCAATAATAGAGTTTATAAAAATAAACAAGAAGTATTATTGTTAATATGAAAAAGTTTGAATTTAACATACATAAAGGACAAATTGAAAAATTTTTCCCAAAAGAGAGGATAAAAACAAAAGCTCAAATTATAGAGATTTTGATGGAATCTTTACAACTAATTTTACAAAACAATACTATACCAGAAGAGAAAATTGGTGGTACTATTACTTTAGTGGTTGAAAGGATGAGTAGGTTGTTTTTTACATCTAAAAAAGATAAAAAAATTTATTCTATAGTTTTTCCTTTTTTTATAGAAAGAATTGATAATTCTTTTGTTGTAAAATTGCAAAAATTTGAATATTTAGATTACATTGAAAGTGAAAATAATAATTTTATTGAGATTGATTATCAATTAATTTCAAATGTCTTATCGTTTATCAAATGTGACAATTTTAAAGAACAATGTAGTTTAGATTTTATTGTACCAATTGATGAATATGAACAATACGATAAAAATTTTTGGATTTTTCTTAGAGAATTATTATTGATGGAAGATGGATATATTAGATATGATTATGACGAAAAAAATTATAAAAAAGCTCTTGAAAATGGAGAGCAACATCTTCATCCATTAAATCATTATGATCTATTTTATAGTAGTAATGCTACATTTAAAATAGGCTTGTTAGATGAAATTTCAAGCAACGATGTGATAGAGTTTTTAAATATTAGAAAAGAGTGTCAATATTTAGTAAACTTTAGCAATATAAAGGATAAAAATGTACAGAAAAATAATGTATGAAAAGTATTTGAGTTCGGTTAATGTGGCAAAGGAAGAGTTGGAGATAAATTTTAATCAAAATGTAAATTTGCAAAAAGAAATTGTTGCAAATTTACCACAAGATAAAGAAGCTAAGATAATAGATCTTGGTTGTGGATATGGGACTTTTTTAAATGCATTATCTAAGCTAGGATATAAAAATCTTCATGGTGTAGAGATAGGGAAAGAACAAAATAAGTTTTTAAATAAAAAAGGTTTTAAAGTTTATAAACAAGATTTAGTTGAATTTTTAAAAACAAGTGAAGAAAAGTTTGATTGTATAACTCTTTTTGATGTATTAGAACATTTTAAAAAAGATGAAATAGTTGAAATTGTTTCTTTGCTTAAAGATAGATTGAAAATGGGGGGGGGAGTAATAATGGTTAGAGTGCCAAATGGTGAAGCTATTTTTAAAGGTAGCATAATGTATGGAGATTTTACTCATGAAACTTTTTTTACAAAAATAAGTTTGATTCAAGTTTTTAAAACATTGGGTTTTAAAGATGTAGAAGTTTATCCAGTATATGGATTTGGGAAAACTTGGAAAGCAAAAATTGCTAAGTTTATATATCTAAGCTATGTGAAGTTTTATAAACTTCTATTAAGAATAGATAATGGAGCAAGTTTGGAGTATTTTGTTCCAAGTCAGAATATATTGGGAGTAGTGAGATGAATTTAATACCAATTTCAAAACCAAGTATAACAAAAAAAGAGATCAGTTATGTAACTGATGCTATTAAATCTGGTTGGGTTTCTTCTCTTGGTAAATTTATAGATGAGTTTGAAGAAAAATTTGCTATATATTGCAATACTAAATTTGCTCTTGCTACATCAAATGGGACAACTGCTTTGCATTTAGCATTAGTGGCTTTAGAGGTTACTGAAGATGATGAAGTAATAATTCCTGATTTTACTTTTATAGCAACTGCAAGTGCTGTTAAATACACTGGAGCAAAGGTTGTAACAGTTGATATTGATGAAAATACTCTTTGCATAAGTCCAAAAGAAATCGAAAAAGCAATAACTCCGAAAACAAAAGCAATTATTCCTGTACATTTGTATGGACATCCTGCTGATATGATAGAGATAAATAAAATAGCAAAAAAACATAATTTAATTGTAATAGAGGATGCTGCAGAAGCACATGGTGCAACTATAGGTAATCAAAAAGTTGGTAGTTTTGGGAATGCTGCTATATTTAGTTTTTATGGTAACAAGATTATGACATCTGGTGAAGGTGGAATGATAACGACAAATGATGAAAAACTATATGAAAAAATGAAACTATTACGAGATCATGCTATGAGTAAAACTAAAAGATATTGGCATGAAGAGGTTGGATTTAACTATCGTATGACAAATCTTCAAGCAGCACTTGGTGTTGCACAATTTGATAGAATAGATGAGTTTTTAGATAAAAAACAAGAGATTTTTAGATGGTATCAAGAAAGTTTAAAAGGTATAAATAATATAAAATTAAATACTCAAAGAGATAATTATAAAAATGTATATTGGATGATATGTGTTGAAATAATAGGTTATAATGAAAAACAAAGAGATACTTTAATAGGAAAATTAAAAGAAAAGGGTATAGATAGCAGACCTTTCTTTTATCCTATATCAGATATGCCTATGTATGAAAAAGCTAATACTCCAATAACTCATAAAGTTTATCAAAGAGGTATTAATTTGCCTAGTTTTTTTGATGTAGGAAAGAAAGAAATTCAATACATTTGCAATACTATAAAAGGTTTGATATGAAAATCTTATTGTTATGTGATAGTATATCAAGAGTGGGTGGCATTGATAAAGTTAATCGAGATATAATAAATGCTTTAAAACAATATATAGAATTAGACATTATTTTATTAAATGAAAAAAAAATTGAGTATGAAAGTGTAGATATTTTTTTTACAAATTTACCAAAAGTTGGAAAGTTTTTTAAAAGGTATTTTTTAAAACGAAAGATTGACGAAAAAAAGTTTAATTTTATAATGGTTACACATCCTTTTATTTTAAAATACATAGATAAGTCATTAATGAATAAAACTATTATGTGGGCTTGGGGAATAGATGTTTGGGGACAATATGGTGCATTTATTAAAAAGGAAATTAATTCTGTTAAAAATATATTAACAATTAGTAACTTTACAAAATTAAGAATAGTTAGTGATTTAGAAGTTAAGGCTAATAAAATTGAAATAATTCCTAATTGTATTGAACTTGATAGTTTTACATATAAATCACTTAACAAATTTCTTCCTTTTACACTTTTAACTGTTGGACGACTTGATGCTAATGAACAATATAAAGGACATGATTTAGTTATAAAAGCTTTAGCACAGTTAAAAGAAAAAAATTTGAATATTATTTATAATATAGTCGGAGATGGAACAGATAGAAAAAGACTAGAAAAGTTAGCAAAAGATTTAAAAGTGGATAATCAAGTAAATTTTTTAGGTAAAGTATCTTTTGATGAGATAAAAAAAGCATATCATGATTGTCATTTATTTATAATGCCAAGTTTTTATTCAATAAGACCTGATGGATATGCAACGGGTGAAGGTTTTGGGATAGTTTATCTTGAGGCAGGTGCAAGTGGCAGAGCAGTAATAGGTTGTGATGTAGGGGGTCAAACTGATTATATTAGAGATGGAATTAATGGACTACTTGTAAAACCAGATGAAAGAGATATAGCCCAAAAAATTGAATCTTTGTATGGAAAATTTGATTTACTTGAAAAGATGGGAAGAAATGGAAGAAAAATAGTTGAAGAAGAATTTAGTATGGATAGATTTGAAAGAGATTTGAAAAATTTTTTAAAGGAGATAACTAATGTTAACAAAGTTTAAAGTTAAAGGAATAAATTTTTTAAAGAGATTTATTCAGCCATATTACGATCAAATACTCATAAATCAAGGATTGATTTTAGAACAGACTGGAAGTAAAAGTTTTAAAGTTTTTTCTCAATTTGATGAGGATGGAATTATTTCATATATAGTAAGAAAAATACCTATAGAAAATAGGTTTTTCTTTGAATTTGGTGTAGAGAATTATCTTGAGAGTAATACGAGATATTTGTTAATGAGTAAAAATTGGGGGGGTAGTAATAGATGGTTCAAAAAAGAATATTGATGAAATTAAAAATAGTTATTACTACTGGAAATATGATTTGATGGCAATTAACAAATTTATTACACGAAGTAATATAAATAAAATTGTTAATAATTATATACCGTATAAAGATATAGGATTGTTATCAATAGACATAGATGGTAATGATTATTGGATCTTAAAGGAAATAAAGTTGCAAGCTGATATTTTGGTATGTGAATTTAATCCTTGGTTTGGTTTCAAAAAAGCCATAACTATACCTTATATAGAAAATTTTGTGAGAAGTAATTACACTAAGAGTTATTCATATTATGGAGCATCTTTTAGAGCTATGAAAGAATTAGCAGAAGAAAAAGGATATATTTATGTCGGTATGTCATTAGGTGGTCAAAATGCATTTTTTATTAACAAGAAACATAAAAATTTAGTTGATAAGATTAGTTTACCGAAATTTAATGAAGCTAAATTTAGGAATCCTTTAAATGGTGTTATGATAAATAAAGAATTAGCATGGGAGGAATGGAAGAAAGTGGATTTAAATATCATTGATCTTGATAATAATAAGGAAATCTTTTTAAGAGATATCATAAAAGAGTTAGAATAATGTGTAGCATATACGGAACCATCGGAAAAAATTATAAAAATATAGAAAAAAATTTTAGTGAAAGTTTACACCATAGAGGTCCTGATGATAAAGGAATATTTTATGATGATAGTATGGATTTAGCACTTGGTCATACAAGACTTTCTATTATAGATTTGTCAAATCATGCTCATCAGCCAATGAAAGATGAAAACTATACTTTAGTTTTCAATGGAGAAATATATAACTATAAAGATATAAAAAAAGAACTTATTGAACTTGGATATAAATTTGTTACAAACTCTGATACAGAAGTTGTATTAAAAAGTTATATAGAATGGAGAGAAAAATGTCTAAATAAATTTAGAGGTATGTTTGCTTTTTGTATTTATGATAAACAAAAAGAGAAGCTTTTTTTAGCTAGAGATAGATTTGGAATAAAACCTTTGATATATACATTTTTAGACGATCAGTTTATTTTTTCTTCTGAATTAAAACCTTTTCTAAATTCAAATACAATAGAAAAGCGACTATCAAAAGAAGCTATTATTGATTATTATACTTTTGGGTCTGTTAAACAACCAAAAACAATATTAGAAAATGTATATCAGTTAATGCCATCACATTATATGGAAGTCGATATAACTTCACTAGAATATAAAATAACTAAATATTATGATTATGTAAAAGAATCTTTGAATTTACCTTCAATTAAAACTTACGAAGAAGCTGTTAAAAAATTAAGAAGTGAATTAGAAGTGGCAACTAAACATCATTTAGTTGCTGATGTGAATGTAGGAGCATTTTTGAGTGGTGGAGTTGATTCTACTGCAGTTGTTGGATTAATGAAACAATACAAAGAAAATATTACAACTTTTAGTGTAGGATTTAAAAATAAGACAAATATTATAGACGAAACAGAGATAGCTACAAGAAGTGCTAAATTTTTAGGAACTAAACATTACAATATTAAAATTGATGATGAATATGTAAGAAACATAATAGATGATTTTATTTATTATTTAGAACAGCCAAGTATTGATGGTATAAATAGTTATATAGTAAGTTTAGAGACTGCAAAAGAGTTAAAAGTGGCTTTAAGTGGATTAGGAGGAGATGAAATTTTTGCGGGTTATCCTCATTTTAAGAGTATAATAGAATATTCCAATAAAAATTCAAATTTATTTACTAAAAGTTTATCTTTGTTAAATAAATTAAGACCAAACAGATTTACAAATAGATTTCAGTTTTATGGATTAGATGAGTTTGAAGCTATGAATAAGCAAAGAACTATAAATAAGAATATATTCAAAATATTAAAAAAAACACTATCTACTATTGACTACCCACTATCAACTATTAACTATCAACCATCAACTATCAACTTGTCTCCTATTCAAAAAGTTAGTAAAGTAGAAATTGATAATTATTTAATAAATACTTTGCTTAGAGATACAGATGCAGTGAGTATGGCACATTCATTAGAAGTCAGACCTATTTTATTAGATCATAAATTAGTAGAGTTTGCTTTTAGATTACCAGATAATTATAAAATAAAAGATAATTTATTAAAAGCAGTTTTTATTGATAGTGTAAAAGATATAATACCAAATGAAGTTTGGCAAAGAAAAAAAACAGGTTTTGAGATGCCATTTAGTGAGTGGTTAAATGGTAAATTAAATGCAAAATTTTTAGAAGTTAGTAATAATCCAGCATTAAAGCAAATTTTCAAAGAAGAATATTTGAATAATTTGAAATTTAAAATTAAAAATTTAAAACTTGATAGAAGAGATTGGATGGATTTTGTATTTATGAGTTGGATAGAAAGATTTGGAGTTAATTTATGAAAATCTTACACATAGTAGCAGGAAATTTAACAGGAGGAGCAGCAAGAGGTGCTTATTGGCTCCATCAAGGATTAGTTGAGGAAGGGATAGAAAGTAAAATTTGGACTAATAGTAAAGTAACTCTTGGAGATGAGAGTGTAATAAGTGTTTTAAAAACAAAAAAAGATAAATTATTTCAATTTATAAGAAGTCAGTTAGATGGTAATGTAGTTATATTTTATCCTAAAAGAAAAAAAGTTATTTTTAGCACTGGTTTTTTTGGAATAGATTTTACTAAAAGTAAAGAATATAAAGAAGCAGATATTATCCATTTGCATTGGATAAATGGTGGATTTGTAAATATAAGACATTTAAGTAAAATTGATAAGCCAATCGTATGGACTATAAGAGATATGTGGCCATTAACAGGTGGGTGTCATTATGCTATAGAATGTGAAAACTATAAAACAGGTTGTGGGAATTGTAAACAGTTAAATAGTAATAGTAGTTTTGATTTGTCTAAGATTATTTATAATAGAAAATTAAAATACTTACCAAAACATATAAAAATAATTGGGATTAGCAATTGGTTAAGCGAAGAAGCAAAAAAAAGTTTGCTGTTTAGAAATTTTGATGTAAGAACTATTCATAATAATATCAACACAAATGAATTTTTTCCCATAGATAAAAATATAGCAAGAGATATTTTAGGAATTAAAACAAATAAAAAGATAATTTTAGCAGGAGCTCAAAGTTTAAAAAGTTTTTATAAAGGGTTTGATAAGTTAATAGAAGCTATTCAAAAATTAGATAAAAAAAAGTATTTTTTAGTATTTTTTGGAAATTTAGATAAAAGTATAGCAGATGATTTAGGATTTGAATATAAAAATTTTGGATTTTTATATGATAGTGTAAGTTTAAAACTTGTTTATAATGCAAGTGATGTTTTTGTAGCACCAAGTATTATGGATGCTTTTGGAAAAACACTTGCTGAATCTATGGCATGTGAAACACCGGTTGTTTGTTTTGATGCTACTGGTCCAAAAGATATAGTAGAGCATAAAGTTACAGGTTATAAAGCCAAACCGTTTGAACCACAAGATTTAGCAAATGGAATTGAGTGGGTTTTAAATCTAGAAAAAAGTGAATATGAAAAACTGTGTAAAAATGCAAGAGAAAAAGTTTTGAGAGAGTTTGATAGCAAAGTTGTGGCTAAAAAATATATTGAGCTTTACGAGGAAATACTAAATGAAAAATAAACCTTTGATCTCCATAGTAACAGTTGTCTATAATGGTGAAGAGTTTTTAGAAGATACCATCAAAAGTGTGATTGAACAGAGTTATGAAAATATAGAGTACATTATAATAGATGGTGGCTCAACTGATGGGACAGTAGATATTATCAAAAAATATGAAGATAAGATTGATTACTGGGTAAGTGAGCCTGATAGTGGCATAAGTGATGCTTTTAATAAAGGTGTACAACAATCAAATGGATATATATTAATGTTAAATGCTGGAGATATATTTATACATAATAATATTCTTGAAGATATAAGTAAATATCTTATTGAAAAAATTGTTGTATGTGAAGTTTTATCGGTTTCCGGTCATAAAATTGGTACAACTTCTTATGTAAATAATCGTCAAAAATTAGCAAGAATTCCTCATCAAGGGGCTTTTGTTCATAAAAGTGTATATAATGATATTGGAAACTATAGTTTAGGATTTAAAATTCGAATGGATTATGATTTTTTTGCGAGAGCAACATTAAAGTATCAGCCTTATTTTATTTCGGAAGTTCTTGTAAAATTTGATAATAGTGGTATTTCAAGTTCTTTAAAACATCGTTTAAAGTTTGAGATTGAAGGTATCATTATAGAGTATTTATATTTTGGAAAATCTCTATTTCCCTTGATTTATAGACCTTGGGTAATGTTTTTTGGTAGTTATATTAAAAATCTGTTGAAAGGTTAAGTAGTGGTGTATAAAAATATATTTTATCTTGTAACATTCAAAAAAAAGTCAGGGGGAAGTTTATATGGAAGGTATATTAGTAATATAAAAGAAGTAAAAACTCACTATTTGTTAAATTCTCAAAGCAAAAATAAAATAGTGAAGCTTGTAGTATATTTTATAAAATTATTTAAGTTTCATCTCTTTAAAAAAAGTAGAGATATTATTATATATAATCAAGATAATTGCTTTTTTTTACAGAATCAGGATAAAAATATTTTACTTACTCATCACTATCATCCAGTATCAAAGAACATACTTATTCGTTATTATCAAATCTTTTTACATAAAAATATATTAAAAAATAAAGATAAGATTGATTTACTTGTTGTTGTAAGTGAATTTTGGAAGCACTACTATAGTAATTTGGGATTTGCAAATATAAAAGTTATATATAACCCTTTTGAAATGTCACTTTATAAGCAGAGAACTTTTGATGAAAAGGTGGCTTTTAAAAAGAAATATAATTTAGAAAATAAACCCATAGTCTATTTAGGTAATCCTCAAAGGGAAAAAGGAACTGATAAAGCATACAATGCATTAAAAAATTTAGATGTTCATCTTGTTACAACAGGGATTAAAACTTTGGATTTACCAGTAAAACATTTAGAACTATCATTTGAAGAGTATATATTATTGCTTCAAGTAGCAGATGTATCAGTCTTAATGTCTCAGATAAAAGAAGGATGGAATAGAGTAGCACATGAGTCTCTTCTGTGTAAGACACCTGTTGTGGGAACAGGATTTGGTGGTATGGGTGAGCTTTTGATAAAGAGTCAACAAACAATATGTCAAGATTTCACTGAGTTAGCTGAAAAAGTATCCGAGATATTGATGCGTAAACAAAAAGTTACAGATGAAGCATTAGCATATGTGTACTCATTCACTCAAGAAAAGTTTGAAAACTCATGGAAGGAAGTTTTAGAAATATGAACATCTGGATTTTTAATCATCATGCACAAGGTCCTGACATCGCTGGTGGAACACGACATTATGATTTGGCAAAACAACTCATTGCCAAAGGTCATCATGTAACAATTTTTGCTGCGGGATTTCACTATACTCTTTTAAAAGAGACAGTTGAGTATAATAGTGATGGGTATAAACAAGAACAGATTGATGGGGTTGATTTTGTATGGGTAAAAACTTTCCCTTATGAGAAAAACAACATTAAAAGGATGGTAAATATCCTCTCATACGGTTGGAAGCTTTTATTTTTGATTCCTAAACTTTCATTGAGTAAACCAGATGTTATTATCGGTACGACTGTTCATCCCATTGCCCCTGTGGTTGGGTACTGGTTTGCAAAAAAATATAAAACCCCTTTTATATTTGAGATACGAGATTTATGGCCTCAATCGTTTATAGATATGGGTGTATGGAAAAAAGAGAGTTTTGTTGCAAAGGTATTTAAGGCTATAGAAGCATTTAGTGTTAAAAAAGCAGATGCTATCATCACTTTATCCCCAAAAACACAAACATATCTGCTTGAAGAGTATGGGTATAAAGATGTTGTGTATATACCAAATAGTGTTGATGTTGAGAGTGCCGATAAAAACAAACAACTAGATTTCAACCATCCTACATTTGAGACATTAAAACTACTTCAAGCTAAAAAAAGAAAAATCTATATGTTTACAGGTGCGATAGTGCAGTCAAATAGCATAGGAATGTTTATAGAGGTTGCTAAAAAGATTGACATCGAAGAGATTACAATAGTTTTGGTTGGAAAAGGTCAACTAAGGCAAAAGTATGAGCAGATGATTTTGCAAGAGAAACTAGGCAATATCATATTTCTTGACCCTGTAGAGAAGCGAATGGTTCCAAAACTATTAAGTTATGCAGATGTTTTACTACTTATACAAGGAAATGTTCAGTGGGGAAGTTCTAATAAGCTTTATGATTACTTATGTGCTAAAAAGCCTATCATCACTTCACTCTATGTAAAACATAACGACATCGTTGAAGAGATAGGGTGTGGATTGTCCGCTCAATATGAAAATAGTGATGATATGGTTGCTAAAATAGAGACAATGGAGAGATTACCACAACAACAAAAGCAAAAAATGGGTGAAAATGGGTACAATTATGTTAAGAAAAATAGTGATATAAAAATAATGGCTCAAAAGTTAGAGCTACTTTGTAAAGATTTAATCACTAAAAAAGAGAGTATAAAGAGATGAAAAATATCTTCGATAGAGTTTTAGCATTTTTTTTAATCATACTTTTTTCCCCTCTTTACTTTATAGTTTCACTATTGATTTGGGCAAAGATGGGAAGACCTATTTTATTTCGTCAACAAAGACCAGGGTACAAAGAGAAAATTTTTAGCATATATAAATTTCGTACTATGACAAACGAAATAGATGAAAATGGTGAGTTGCTTCCAGATGAGCAAAGGCTTCATGGGCTTGGAAAGTTTATAAGAAGTACAAGCTTAGATGAACTCCCACAACTTTTTAATGTTTTAAAAGGGGAGATGAGTTTTGTTGGACCTAGACCACTGCTTGTGGAGTATCTTCCTTTGTACAACGAAAGACAAAAAAAACGCCACGATGTCAAACCTGGCATCACAGGTTGGGCACAGGTAAATGGTAGAAATGCTATAAGTTGGGAAGAGAAGTTTGAGTATGATGTGTGGTATGTGGAAAACCAATCTTTTTTACTAGATATGAAGATACTTTGGATGACTTTTTTAAAGGTTGTTAAGAGAAGTGATATAAATGAAAATGGACAAGCAACTATGGAAAAATTTATAGGAATGTAAAATGATAAGTAATATTTTAATCACAAGTGCAGGAAGACGGGTAAGTTTAGTTAAAAGTTTTCAAGATACTATAAAAGAGTATAATAAAGATGGAAAAATATATACAACAGATATGAATCCAATTTTTAGTAGTGCTTGTCAGATTAGTGATGGATATATAAAAGTTCCTAGAGTTACAGATGAAAACTATTTAAACATTTTAAAAAAATATTGTAAAAATAAAAACATATCTATAATAGTTCCAACTATAGATACAGAGCTATCACTTTTAGCAGATGTAAAAGAGGAGTTTGAAAAAAATGGAATTTTTATAGCAATCTCTTCAAAAGAGATTTGCGATACTTTTTACCTCAAAAGTACAACAGAGGAGTTTTTTTTAAAAAATGGTTTTGATACTCCAAAAGAGGTGGAGAGTTTACAACATTGTTCTTACCCAGTTTTTGCAAAACTTAACAATTCTTCTTGTTCCATCGGTGCTACTGTTGTCTATACTCCCCAACACGCAAAAGAGTTATCTCAAGATAAAAACTATATTTTTCAAGAGTATATCCAAGGGGATGAATATACTGTTGATGTTTTTATAGATAAAAAAGGTGATGTTATCTCCATAGTACCTAGACTAAGAATAGAAGTAAGAGCAGGGGAGGTAAACAAAGCACAAACTTCTAAAGATGAAGAGATAATCAACGCCATAAAAGAGCTTTGTAAAAAATTAAATGGTGCGTATGGTTGTATAACTATTCAGCTTTTTAAAACACAAGAGAGAATAGTATTTATTGAGATAAACCCAAGGTTTGGTGGTGGGTATCCACTTTCATACCTTAGTGGTGCAAATTTTGCACAATATCTTATAGAAGATTATTTAGGTAAAGATTTAGAATATAATGAAGAGTGGCAAGATAAGTTAATAATGTTAAGATATGATGCAGAGGTTTTAGTTGATGGTAGTGGTTTTTGATCTTGATGATACACTCTATGATGAGATAGAATTTGTAAAAAGTGGTTTTAAAGAGATAAGTGCCTATTTAGGCAGTGAGAGCTACTACTTTTTTATGATGGAGGAGTTTGAAAAAAACGGAAGTGGAAAAGTTTTTGATAAGCTACTAAAAGAGTATGAACTCCCAACCCCTTTAGAAAAACTGATAGAGATTTATAGGTTTCATAAACCAAAGATTACCCTACCAAATGAGACACAAGCATTACTTCAATTTACCCAAAAGTATAAAACAGCACTCATTAGTGATGGACACTATATAACCCAGCAAAATAAGTTTGATGCACTTGGTTTGGCTCACTATATCGACTACCCAATATTTACAGATTTTCATCACACATTCAAGCCTCAACTGAAACCTTTTGAGATGGTTATGAAGCAATATACAGATGAAACATATGTCTATATCTCAGATAACCCAAAAAAAGATTTTATAGCTCCAAATCAACTTGCTTGGAAAACAATTCGTTTTAAAAATAGTGCAGGAATATATAAAAATTTTAAAAATAATGCTTTATATGAAGTAACAAATCGAAAAGATATAAAAAATATTTTAGAAAAATTAGCTACTGCTTTAAAAAATAATTAAAATTAAATTTTTTCTATAGAGCTATAATTTTGCTATAATCTAGCTATTAATTTAAAAGGATTTAAATGGATAAACAATTTACAACAAAACAGATGATATTACTTATGCTTGCGGCATATCTATTTAGTGTAGTAGTGAGGATGATTTGGATTTGGCAGTTTAAAGATGATCCAAATGTGTATTGGAATGGGCAGATTATGATCAATACCAATGATGGATATTTCTTTGCTAGTGGAGTTCAAAAGGAGCTTTTTGATATACATTTACCAAATCCTAGAGCACCTGGTTTGTGGGATTATGGAGTGGTCTTTTTTACGACTCTTTTTTGTAAGATTACACCTTTTTCACTAGAGACTATTACGCTATATATGCCTACATTTATATCTAGTTTGGTTGTTGTGCCTATCATATTGATATCAAGACTCTTTGGCAAGACTTTGTGGGGATTTTTGGCTGCACTGCTAGGCAGTATCGCTTGGAGTTATTATAACCGCACGATGACAGGTTATTATGATACTGATATGTTTAGTGCTATGGCGCCTATGTTTATACTATACTTTTTGATAAAAAGTACGATTGATTTTAATCTCCGCTCAGCACTATATGCTGCTATAGCTATAGTGTTGTATCCATTTTTGTATGATCAAGGTTTATCTATAGTATATGCTATGGGGATTATCTATGGTGTTTATATGGTATGGTACCATCGAGATAGTAAGGTTACATATGAATCTTTGTTGTTAGTATTTTTGGCTCTTTTGCCTATAGGGTTGGGGGCACCTATAAAATATATAGTACATATACTACTCATAGTTATAGCCTATGTGATACTTAGCAAAAAAGAGTTTGAGACGAAACAGCTTATGATAAGTAGTGGAGTTGCTTTTGTAGCATTTTTATTGCTTGGTAATGTTTTTGGCTTAATTTTTACAAAAATTATCAATTATACATCTACCGGTACTGTTAGAGATGGATTGCATTTTTATGGAGTTGCTCAAACTGTAAGGGAAGCTGGACACATTCCATTTAGTACTTTTGCCAATCGTATATCAGGTTCTATGTTGGGGCTTTTTATATCTGCTATTGGGTATGTTGTATTAGTTATTCGTAAACCGGCATTTATATTGGCACTGCCACTTGTTGGTATAGGTGTCTTTGCCAATTGGGGCGGGCTTAGATTTACTGTTTATGCAGTACCTGTAGCTGCTATGAGTGCAGTGTATCTGTTTTTTGTGATAGCTGAGTATATCAAAGACCAAAAAGCCAAATATGCGTTTGTCATACTCTCAACTATAGCACTAATTGTGCCAAATATCAATCATATCATAGAATACAAAGTACCAACAGTATTTAGCAAAGCAGAAGTGCAAGATTTAGATAGACTAAAAAAAATAGCAGATGCTAAAGACTATACTCTAACTTGGTGGGATTATGGGTATCCTATATGGTACTACTCTGATACATCTACTATCATAGATGGTGGAAAACATCATAACGATAACTTTATCATCTCTAAGATAATGCAAACTACTTCTCCAATACTAGCAGCTAACTTAAGCCGTTTGGCTGTGGAGACATATGAGAGTAATGGACATAAAGTTATAGTAGATACTATATTTAAAAATAAGCAAAAAGACCAGATTGACCCAAATGAGTTTTTGCTCAAGATGGATAATTCAAACTATAAATTACCTCAAAAAACAAGAGATATCTATCTCTATTTGCCATACAAAATGTTAGGTATATATCCTACAGTTACACTTTTTGGTAATTTGGATTTGACTACAGGTAAGAAACTAAGAAATATAGTGTTTTATCCATCTCGTGCGATAGCAAAAAATAAAAATGGTTTATTGACATTTGCTAATGGAGTTAAGTTTGATTTAGCCTCTGGGGTATTACTATTTGGAAAGCGAGAAGAAAAAGTCAATAAGTTTATTATCACTCAAAATACACAAAAGGGCAAGATTAATATCAATACAAAAATATATTATCCAAATGCTGGTTTGAATGTGATATATATGAAAAGTTATGGTCGTTTTATTATAATGGATGAAGAGACATTACACTCTACTTATGTGCAGATGTTTATATTAGGGCAGTATGACCATAATCTATTTGAGTTAGTAGTGGCTTCACCATATAGTAGAATATATAAACTAAAAAAATAGATGCTAAGCTTCAAAGATAGAGTAATAAAACGGCTATTTGACATAATCGTAAGTGCTATTGGTATAGTGCTTACTTGGTGGATTATGCTTATAGCTTGGATAGTGGCTACTGTAGAGACAAAAAGCAGTGGGCTTTTTATGCAAAAACGCATAGGCAAAGATGCCAAAGAGTTTGTAGTATATAAAATCAAAACTATGAAACCAGATGATACAAACAACTCTACAGTAACACTATCTAATGACTCTCGCATAACTAAAAGTGGTGCCTTTTTGAGACGCACCAAGATAGATGAGTTGCCTCAACTGTTTAATGTACTTTTTGGAAGTATGAGTTTTGTAGGACCTAGACCTGATGTAAAAGGATTTGCTGATGAGTTGGAGGGTGAAGATAGAGTGATACTATCAATCAGACCAGGTATCACAGGTCCAGCCTCTATCAAGTATAAAAATGAAGAAGAGTTACTAGCATCAGTAGATAATCCTATAGAGTATAACAAAAATGTCATCTGGAGAGATAAAGTTAGGATAAACAAAGAGTACATAAAAAACTACTCACTAAAAAATGATATACTATATATCATCAAAACAGTTTTAGGATAGATATATGAAAAAGATTTTCCTATCACCTCCACATATGAGTGGCAAGGAGCTAGAGTATATAGAAGAAGTTTTCAAAAGCAACTATATAGCACCTCTTGGGGAGTTTGTAGATAGATTTGAAGAGAGTATCAAAGATTATACGACATCTAAAAATGCATTGGCACTCTCAAGTGCAACAGCAGCTTTGCATCTAGCATTGAGGGTGCTTGATATCAAACAAGATGATATTGTACTAGCTTCATCTTTTACCTTTATAGGCTCAATTTCATCTATATTATATCAGTGTGCTACGCCAGTGTTTATAGATAGTGATGAGAGTTGGAATTTATCACCTACATTGCTCAAAAAAGCAATATCTTCATTGCCCAAGAAGCCAAAAGCACTAATCTTAACACACCTATATGGACAAGTAGCCAAGCTAGATGAGATAGTTCAGATTTGTCAAGAAGCAGGTATCTATCTGATTGAAGATGCAGCTGAGAGCTTGGGTGCTACATATGATATTAAGCAAAGTGGTACATTTGGAGATATGGGAGTTTTTAGTTTTAATGGTAATAAAATCCTATCTACAAGTGGTGGGGGGATGCTTGTGAGTGATAATGGTGAGTGGATTAGTAGGGCTAGATTTTTATCTACTCAAGCCAAAGAGCCATATTTGCACTATGAGCATAAAGAGTTTGGATACAACTACCGTATGAGTAATGTACTTGCTGCTATTGGAGTAGCACAGATGGAGGTTTTGCAAGATAGAGTCCAAAGACGACGAGAGATATTTGAGATATATACCAAAGAGTTATCTTCTATAGATGAGGTATCTTTTATGCCTGAAGTGGCAAACTCATATGGTAATAGATGGCTAAGTACTATTACACTAGATAATACAAATCCACTAAAACTAATAGAGCATCTATCCAAACAAAATATAGAATCAAGACCACTATGGAAGCCTATGCATATGCAACCACTTTTTGCTAACTCCCAAGCATTTGTAGATGGTACTAGTCAAAGGCTTTTTGAGTCTGGATTGTGTTTGCCTAGTGGAAGTAGTATGAGTGATGAAGATGTAGTGATGGTGTGTGATAAAATAAAAGAGGTGTTAAAATGAGAGAATTGCTCCGTCCTACAGCACTAAAAAGGACTCTGTTTTTTATAATCTCAGATTTATTACTATCTGTTGTATCTTTGTACTCTTCATATCTTTTGAGATTCAATTTCCATATAGTAGATAAATTTTTAGATACATTTTGGATTGTATTTGTTGTTTTGGTTATATTGAAAATTGGATTTATGTATATCTTGAAATCTTATAAGGTTATTTGGAGATTTTTTGGATTATATGAGGCCAAAAATATAGTCATAGCACATATTGGCGCATATATGAGTTTTGTAGTTATATACCTACTGTTGCCAAATATCTTTAATCCATTTCCACGATCTGTTATAGTGATAGACTTCTTTTTATCTTTGATACTTATTGGTGCATTACGCATCAGCAAAAGGGTAGTATTTGAAGGGCATGGAGAGATGCTCCAAAAACCTACTCTCATCATAGGAGTAAACTCTACTACGCCCCTTATCATTCAAAGTGCTATGAAGTCTGAGCTTGACTACTACCCTATAGCTATAGTAGCTCTTGTGGATGATAATGCTGAGAATATGTATATAAACAATATCAAAGTATATAGCTATGATAAGATATCACACCTTGCAACCAAACACCATATCTCATCAGCCATCATAACACAAAAACTATCAAAAGATAAGCTAAAAGAGTTGGTAGATACTCTAAATAGTGCAGGTATCAATGAGATAAAAAAGGTACAACTACTAGATAGTGATACAAAAGAGCTTGAAGATATATCGATAGAGGATTTATTGGCTAGAGAGCCAAAAGATTTGGATACAAAAGTAATCCAAGAGTTTATCCAAAACAAAACCATACTCATAACTGGAGCAGGCGGTAGTA
>Ga0256913_10000248_pt1 | contig 26933 bp, 30 predicted proteins | sample Axial_MatmetaG_FD_185970 | JGI IMG/M metagenome (GOLD analysis project Ga0256913, IMG submission 185970) | Deep-sea worm associated microbial mat communities from Axial Seamount, Juan de Fuca Ridge, Pacific Ocean - Axial_Mat | ecosystem: Environmental > Aquatic > Marine > Oceanic > Microbial... | reverse complement strand
TTTAAAGAACCTCCAAGTAGTTTTCCTTTCGCAAAAGGTTGTGTCATTGCTTTTCGTTCTTTTAACATCATATTTGAATTAACACATGAAAAACTAAATACTCCATTGTCCCAAGAAGGCTCATCTAACCACCCAATAAATCTTGTTTCTGCTGTCATTTCATTACTATTGTCTATCCATCTTAATTGTACTTTTCTTCCAACTAAAAAAGGATTAGATTTGTAAACAACTTGACTTTCTTGGGTATCTGAATCTATATATTTAGAATGATATTCAGGACTTGTACCTAAAGCTCCTCTGGCACACCAATAAAAATGAGTTGCATCTTTGCTTTGATATTGAATGACTTCTTTACCAATCCATATATATCCATTTGAAGGGAAAGCAGAAGTATCTGTTACAGTAATTGTCCAATCATGTTTCAAAATGTCTTCTGTTAAAGTAGTTCCTTTATGGTCTTCATTCCAATTTAGTATATCTTCAACACCAATTAATTGCAGAGAAATACCTTGAGAATTAAAATCTCCTGTAAATGGGTCTATAGTTCTTGCTGGTGAACTAGGTATATTTGTTACTGCTTGTCTTGTTAATGTAACCCAATCTGCACATAATGAAGCATTACTGGATGAATTACTTAAAAAGCCTGTATATATTCCTCCAATTTCAACTAATAGAGTTCTACTTCCACCAGCAGAAGGTTTTGAAAGCATATCATTTGAAATTACTTTTACATCATCAACACTTGTAGAAACTGCTTTATGAGTAGCTGTATTAAATGGACTAAAAAAGACTGAATCAACTACTGAAGAAAAACTATTCGAGAATATGAATACCCATTCTCCATTCTCTTTATAGTATGTAGAATATGTTGTTGATGTTACTCCAGAACCTGCTACAGGTCTAACTATTTCAATTTTTAGATCCATTGGATATACTACAGAACCAGATGAAATAGATGCTTTACTCGTGAATGTACCACCTGAGACCTCTATAACTTGAATCTGAGAGCTTTCTATCTTAAACCCAATCCAATCTGTGTCTGAATAATAGAATCCTCCATATAGTCCTCCATCTGCCGTTGTAGGTTGTTCTGTTTTAAAAGTCAAACTAATTTTACGACTTGATGGAAATAAAGATAGAAACCTATATATTAGATCCGCATTTCTTATGCCTCCAGATACCCATTCTCCATTCTCACCATTAGCGAGTGAACAAACTAATTTTCCTCTATTAGCTTTAATAGTTCCAGATCCAACTACTTCTTCCCATCTAATTTCATCGTCAAAAAAAGTATCTTTAAAAAGTGTCTTGTTCATTTTTACACCTTTGGAATAGAGGTAATATCAAAGCTCCATGATACTAAATCATTTGTTCTAGTTGGAGTAAATGCAGTTAAAGAATTTTCAAATAAATATCTTTCTTCGTAACTACTTAAAACAGTTGAATCTTCAATATATGCAAAGATCCCATTAGGGTTTCCTTGTAAAGCATAAGGTAGAAAATACTTAATATAGGAGTTGTAAGCTTCCTCATTCATTCTCCTAAAACCTAGTGTTTTCTTTGAGACATTTTCTAAAGCAGAGAAGTTGGTTTCTGAAAATAAATAGGTAGTTGTTTGTCCACCAATAGTTCTTCCAGTTGCAGTAGTAAATTCATATTGATTTCCACTATCTGTAGCAGGAGGATAGTTAGGGAAGAAACTATGAGCTATTTGGTCATCTCCTTGAAAAGATGTATTGTATGCTGGATAAGCCGATTGAATAGTAAATCCAAATGATTCTGAACCTTGAGATCCAACAAATCCATCTCCACCTGTTAATATCTTTGATGTTTCAGATGTTGTTAATTTTAAATAGAACATATTAGAATCTGCTTCAATAGTAACCTTTCCATTAGTCTCAAAAGACCAAGAATATGTAATTCCAAGTCCACTAGCGGTTGATTTAGAAGTCATTGCTGAAACAATAGCATCTAATATAGTATGTCCATATTCGGTCATAACAGAAACGGTTGTGCTTAGATCGTATGATGTTGTTAAATCTGTTTCTTTCCAATCTATTTTATTGTTCATTGAATCTATCTGTAATTTCCCTAAAAGAATTGGTCTTGTATGAAGTGGCATTTTTATATTCTCCTAGCATTCATTTTTTGAGGTAAAATATCAATTCCATCTCTTCCCATCTTTTTAACAAAACCCTTCAATTTTCGTGCAGTTTCTCTTTCATCCATCGCCAAAAATCCTACAGGAGAAGTAGCAAAGAAAAATGTTGTATTTCCTCTTTCATTACTCTTCTGATTTGGTATTTGAGTATGAGTAACTGGAGGAGCTATTGTTTTTCCAGCATTTGCAGAAGTTGGAGCAGTTGAAGGTGCTGTTAGTAAAGACCCAACACCTTTTAAAGCTCCAGCTAGTGCTAGTAAAGCAGTACCACCAGCTATTGCACCAGCCCCTGTATATGGGGGAATAAACATCTGAGCCGCACCAGCCGCTATGAAATAAGCACCTAATTGGGAAGCCGCAGAAGCTAATACATCTAGGAACATTTTACCTACTGTTGCTCCTACATTGTCAACTCCAGTAACTAACATTTCCATAGTAGATGAAATTATTCCACCTATCCCTGATAAACCACTTTGAAAAGAAGCATATAATGTCTGTCCAAGAGTCTGGGTCATATTTTGAGTCTTCTTAATGACAGATTGCATAAATGTTCCAATAGTTGATATATTAGCTATTTGAACCTTTGTAGTTTCATTAATTAACCCTATTTCTTCTCGTTTTTTTGCTAGAATGATATTGATGGATTTAATTTGTCCTTCCATCATCTCTTTACTTTTACCTTGAATTACTTTAGCATTAATCTTTTCAGTCATTTCTCCAGCCATATTTGATAGAGACTTAATCTGAAGCTTCAATGCTTGTATTTGTGTATTAGCTTTTAGTAATATGTTCTTTGCTGGGTCATATTTGGACTTTTCTTCTTTACCTCGTAACATGGCTAAATTACGTCTTAAACCTAACAGCTTATTTTCTTCTGCAAGCTGAGCGGCTGTATTCTTTAATGCTTGTTTTTTTAGGAAGTATTTCTCTTCTATTTTCAAAGAAGCTAATCGAATCTTTACTAATTCTCTATTTAAGTCCCTTTGCTCTAACATCTCTTTCTTAAATGCAATCATCCTGACTAACATTTTATCTGCGATAGGTATTTTTGATTTTTCCAATGCTTTTATTGCAAGACTAATAGTTAATAGAGCCGCATTTGTTTGTTTTCTTTCATTTAATCTAATGTTTAATATCTGAGATTGTTTAACTTGTGCTGGAATAAGAGACAAACCAGCTTTCAACATATTAATCTTCTGTTTTTCTGAAGCTAGTAATTTGTCAGCGGCTGATTGACCACCTTTTAATGCTAATGTCATAAGGGCATAAGCTTTCCCTTTTCTTTCCATAAACTTGGAGTCTTGAGATGCAAACTGTTTGTATAATGTGATAGTCTGCTTTGCTCCAGCTACCAGTTGAGATGCTCCTTTTGCCCCTAAACGAGCAATGAAATCGAATGATGTTTCTTCATAGTTTCTCAATGCGGTTCTAGCGGCTTTAATTCTAGCTCCAGTCTCTTGAGCGGCTTCTAATTTTGCTTGCTGTACAGCTCTAGTTCGTCTTGATTTAGCTACTTTTTTAGCCCATGCTTTTTTAAATTTTTCACTTTTCTTAGCTACAACCATTTCTTTTTTTAGTACATCAGCTAGACTCTTATCGAAGTCTTTTGCGACTGTTTTTGCGGCTTTCCTCCAACCATTTACTGTTTTTATTTGATGTCCTATTACTTCCGATATTCCTAATGTTGATACAGCAAGAGACACCCTCACTATTTTCTTTACTATACCACTTGTTTTATTTGCCGTATTTTCAAAGTGTTGAAACCACTTGTCAATAAAATTGAAAGCACTTTTAATGGAGATAAATAAACCTTTAAATAGTTGAAAAATTAAAAGAGCAGATGTTTTAGCAAAAACTACAATCTCTCCTTTATTCTTTCTAACCCAATCGCTCATTTCTCTTAATGCAGGTGTAAATTGAGTAAACAATTCTTCATAAACCCCTTTTAAACTCATTTTCAAATCATCGAATGGATTAGATTGACCTAACCTTCCAAGAGCTTGGTCAGCATTTGTTAATTCTTGACCCCATGCTCTTGTTAAAACTCTAGCTTTCTCTAGTGCATCTAATGAACGACCTCCTAATTTATTCGATTCTTGTTGAAATAAAAGTTGTACATCTGTTTGTGTTTTTCCAATAGCTCTTAACTGAGTTTCTGTTATATTTCCTACCTTTAAACCCTTCTCAATAACATCTTTACCTTCACCTGTTAAAGCGGCTATTGCATTAATCATACCTCCAAAGTTTTGTGCTTGTTTGTCGTTGAATCCACCCATCTTTAATTCGGTTAAAAGTTTTAATGCTCCAAATGTTGTTTTGACATCAGACAGTGTACTTTGTAGCTTTTTAGCAGATTCCAAAGATACTCCAAATAAGTCTGCTTGATGAAGTTCGTCCATCCTTGCGTGCATATCTCCAAACACACCTAGTAAAGAGTCAAAAGCTTTTGTGACTAAACCAATCCCCATACTAATGCCATTCATTGCTAGTCCGAATGTGGCAAAACCTTCACCTATTTTCTTCATTTTATTTGAAACAGTAGAAGCTAGTTTTTCTGTGTCCTTTTCTACACCTTTCATGTCTAAATTGGTATCTATTTCAATGCTTAATTCTTTGGTGTTAAACTTGGACATTTTGTGCTTCCTCTAATTAGGTAAAAAGTTGACATATTATTCTACTTCTCTATTTCGTTTCTTCATAATGACATTACTAGCTTCATTACTCTTAGATTTAATATATGGCATAATAAACCTAAAATATGCTGTTTCACTATTGAGTCCTTCTCCATTAGGTAAATGACCTTGTTCTTTGTCATTATATAGATCCATTGCTAGGTTTATGTTTTTCATTAAAGCTATTGGACATCTGGAGGTTGTTTCAGATCCAAGAATATAAACCATAGGATCTCCATATTTTCTTGAACCAACTGAATCTTTTTCACATCCCCAGAAGTCTTTTAATTCAGGGTTCTTCTCACAAGCTTCACAGTTGTTTGAATACCCTAGCGTAGAAGAAGCATCAGACCAATATGCAACAGCATTTACTGCTTTTTTTCCTCTTCAGAGACCTTCGATCCAACTAACAAATGAGTACCTATTTCTTCTAAAACAACATTTGGAATAAAATACTCTTTCTTCTTATTGTGAAAGTCTTTCTTAATCTTTTTTAAATGCTTGCGAATAGGGGTATCATGTATATTCTTTGGACAATCATTTAAATTCTCAATCTTCTCAATACAAAGGGTAGCTAATTCAATAGCTTGATCTGTCATTGCTAATAAGGCTGTAGCAGTGGAATCTAATCCATCTATTTTACCGAATACCATTTCACCATCTTTGTTGAATGATGCTCCAGATTTACCAAAAGCATATAGTAACTCGGATTTTGTAGGATAGTGAAGAGTAAATTTAATTACATCTCCAACAACTTTTCCTACTAAATTGTCTCTATCTTGGATATACTCTTCTTTCGATATATCCATCTTGTCCCATTCAATAGCATCATGAATAGAAACAAATGTGAAAGGTAATTTTTCAAGTCTTGCTGAATCTTTGAATGTAGCCATTTTTCTTTCCTCATATCTAGTTGTACATTTACTGGAAACATTAATTCTTCCTACTATATACGTTTTACACTATTATTTTGTGCGGTTCAACAATCAAAAATATCTCCAGCTTGCTAACTTAGAAAAGAGGTTACAATAATGGGTTACAAAAAATGTAACAGTTACAAAAAAGTTACAGTAGATGTAACCAGAAAAACATAATAAGATTAAATACTTAATATATAAAGTTACAAGTTACATTAAAATAGATATATATATAGTAGAATAATACATAGAATAGAAGTTGTATAGAATAGCGTATGGAATTAGAGTAATATAAGGAGACCTTCTGTAACTTTGTAATTCTGTAACTTTCTTCCATAAGTAGTTGAAATAGAAAAGGAGTTTCGGTTACACTATAGAAAACACAAAATGTAACCTTTTTTAGTAACAGATGTAACTATGTGTTTACATTAAAGATTCTTTGGTTACAGGTCAGGAAGTAAAAATGTAACTGGATATTAAAGGGATTCAGAATATCTATGAAGAGAAATGGAGAGACATTGATATGGAACATAAATGGAGGAACATAAATGGAGGAATATTAATGTAAGATGTAAATAGAAGGATTTAGAGAGGTTTTAAAAGGAAGGAGGATAGATATATTACAATCTAGCTAAACGAGGCTTAGAAGCTGTTAGAGACTGTCTGTCGTCATAGAATTTAAGAGATGCTTTATATCCTCTAACTCCACCATAATCCGCATCTTCAACAGAAACAATTTGGACATCTCCATAAAGAACAACACAATCTGCTGGAGAACCACCTGCTTGAATGACCAATGTACCTTTTGTTTTCTCTTTGTTCCAAGTTGTTAATGCGGTTTTGTTAGCATTTCTAAAGGTTACACTTGCTACAGATGCTCTAGTTGTAATGAGCTTTTGAACACCAGCATTACAATCTTCTAAATTCTCGATTCCATGTCCAAAATCAAAGTCCATAGAATTACACCAAAGAGTAGTATCTCCAAAATGGACTCTAGCTGAAATTAATGCAATAGGTTTTACTGAAGATTGGATACCATCAATATCTGAATAAGAATCTTCTACATCCCAGCCATCACCTTGTCCATCAAAGGTAAATTTAAAGAGATCGTTGAATGCTCCAGAAGTCTTGAAGTTCCCAACTACTCCTGTTGCAATAAAGAGTTGGTCATCTCGTACATGACAGAATGTACAACTTAAATGTCCAGTGTCATCTGGAGTAAATGTCTGACCTGCATATACTACATCATTTGCTTGAGGATTTGAAGAGAAAGCAGGATGTACTGTAATGGTAGTTCCAGAAATAGTGTCAATGATAGCAACTTCATTGTTTACCATAATTGGACTATTTACACTTAATCCAGCTATACTAGAAACAGAACCAGAAGTAGCAGAAGACCAATTAGAGGCAATTTTAGTGCCAGTTCCACTATCTACTTCGCCAATCATTTCCAAGAATCTAGTGAATCTATCTACAGGAGCATCAATACCATCACCAGCAGAGCTTTCAAGTCCACCAATATGAACTTCTGCACTAACTGTTGATTCAGAAAGACCTACCAAATCAGATGGTTTATCCAGAGTATCACTTTCCCATTCTCTAGTAAGGCTTTTTGTAGTACCATTCACTGTAGGAACAGCATTTGGAAGAATAGATCCAAGAGTGAATTTCTCTCCTGAAGCTACAGCACTTAAAGCACTACCACCATCAGCAGGAGTAAATGTGAAAGTACCAGTTGAACTAACATAATCTGTAATTGTAACCAATCTTCCAGCATTAGCTCCTGAATAAAAATACATCTGGAGACCGATAAACATATCGTCAGAACCACCAAGTCCAGCAACAATAGCTGTAGTGGAAGTCCCCAATGCTGTAGTAGTATTGTCGTAATTAGCCGTACCCTGAGTTACTTCTGGACAGAAGAAAAGAGTACCGATATTTTTTAGTTTTAAATTCCCTGCCATTAGTTTGTCTCCTTCTTGGTAGGCTTAATTTCAGAAATATGAGCATCTATAGGTTCAATGATGTTCGGTTCTTTAATTGTTTTAACTTCTTTAATTTCTTTATGTTCTTCAGTTTTTTTAACTTCTTCATTTGCTTTTATATGGTCATTTTGACCTCTTTGCGTTCTCATGTTGTCCTCCAATAGTAGTACACAATAAAAGACGTATGAGCAACGATTCGGTTCCCATCAAGAAAACTAAAAGTTGTATCTTCGTTTAATTGTACGCCTTTAATCTGAGAAAAATTAGAATGCCTAACTAATGCTTCCAGAACTTCCACCATTTTACTTAACAGAGAAGCTACAGCAGATTTACGCCCATCTCTGGATATAGTTCCACCAACCTCAAGATCTAATGTAAAATTATGCCATTCTTCATGTAAATTAAATTCTTCTACAGGTCTATGTGAACTAATGGAGGTTACAAAAGAATCTTCAAATTTAGCTTTCGAGGCATGGGACAAAGAACCTTCTCTCAAAGCTGTTTCATCTACTGTAATATGTAATCCAGTGGAAATAATGACCGAATCTATTTCTGTAAGTACATCTGCTAACATCATCTTCCCCATTCTACAGTAGCAACTGCTTTTGGTTCTTGATTCTCATTGTCCATTAACCCTGAATCATCATAATCTATAGCTAATTGTTGCATAGCTATTCCAAGAGATTCTTTATATAGTTCTCCAAATGAAGCAGATTTGTCCCAATCTTCATTCATTGTAGAAGTAAAATGAGCATTCTGAAAGTAAAATTTATGGAGAGTGCCATATAAATGAGAACGATGAAATATATCTGGATTAAATATTCGTCCAAGAGCTTCTTCATTCTGAAATGTAGAGGAAATACCTGCTACAATTTCTTCCCAACAAGCAATTCTCCATGCCTTTAATCCTGTTGTAGGTGCTTCATCTTCTATATGAGGATACTCTTTAAATATATCTTCATCAGTTAAATCTGAAACTAACAATCTTGGAACAACATTAAAAAAAGTTTCTTTTGAATATTGAACACCAGAAACAGTAAACAACCAAACAGCTTTATATCCAACATCTTTTGGAAAAGTCGAAGAATCCCAAGACCTAATGTAAGTTACTTCTGATGTCCCTAATCCACTAATTCCAGTAGAAGTAGCAGGAACTAAAACAGACCCACTAGGATTCCTAATTTCAACCGTAGCAGATGTAATTGTTTGAGGTTCACTTTCTAAAAGTAATCTAGCTGAAATAGAAGCTGTTGAACCCTTTTGAATCTGCTTTAGCATTTACTTACCCTCACCAGAATGTTGTTTAAATTCTTCTTCATCTGTAAGTTTTTGAACTTCTTGGAGTAAACCTCTGCAATCTTCAAGTCTTCCTTCTTTTCCATAACGATCTAAAAGGAATACAGCACTTCTAGCACTAAACCCTTTTGGAGAAGATACTTTAAAAGAAATAGAGGTCTGTCCAATACCTTCAATATTAACAGTTTTGTCCTTCTTAGCTTGCTTCTTACCCTTTGGAGTAAGTTCTAAGAAGTATCTGGCATCATAATTGCCTCGTACCATATCAATGACAGGGACTCGATGTCTAAGAGGTAATTCCATAATTTCTGTTAAAGAAGACTCATTAGCAATCTTCTCGTAAGCAGAAAAGCGAGCAGTGTTGGTCATCTCATTTAATTGTCTTGCTGTATATTCCATGATAAAGCCTCCAAATAAGGTAGCCAAACACTACCCTTTTTCTTATTTTCTAAATTAAATTAAACCAAAGATGAAATAGATTCGATACGAAAATGCAATGCTGAAAGATCTGTTGTGTCTGCTACTTCCGCACCTGTAGCGTGTACGTATACCTTCAACTTTTTGTTGGTGTAGTCGTATGCACAGTAATATGCACCAGAACCATCTTGAAATTCTGCTTTTACACTAGCAATAGTACCTTCTGCACCCATATCTGTAAGAGGATTTAAATCGAATCCACCTGTAGCATAAGCACCACCTACTGCACCATAAATCTGACGACTTGAACCACTGAAACCATCTCGAATAGAATCTTGGTCTGAAAACAATTTAGTATATCCAGTTAATGTAGCCATCTTTTAATTCTCCATTATGTTTAATGCCAATTTTGGCTAGTTTACTTGTTTACAATCGAAATGACTGTAAGTCTTGCCTTGTCGATACCAGAAATGTCTGTGCCATCAGCAACCTCTGTCCTGTCTGCTCTGTTGCGAATGACCATCCTTTTTGTGGTGTAATTGAACTTGTCAATCTTGTTGGAATTTGCATTCTGTGGATCAAGCTGACAAAGCAGAATATCTCCAGTTACTCCACAATTAGTTTCTAAGTCTAGGTCAAATCCTCCAGTAGGATAGGACTTTGGAGGAGTAAAGAGGTAGATCTTACGTGCGTGTATCCCAGATGTTCCTACAGGCATTGTTTCCTCTTCATCATAAATCTTTTCCCAATTTGTCGGTTGGTTATCTGCCATAATATATTTCCTCTAAAAAAACATAAATTAAAAGAAAAACCCAAACCCTCCGAAGAGGGCAAGGTTAATCTCATCTGTCCAAGAAAAAGGCAAAAAAAGAACAGATTAAGAAAGTGAAGTGGAAAGACCATAGATCTTGAAGTTCTGCCAAGGTTTTCTACAGACTAATTGATGGTAATTGGTAATAGCATATCTAGCATCGTCATTTACATTTCCAAGATAACGCATAGCAAATGGAAGACCAGCTTGTTCGATATTAGAAAGCTGAGGAAGAGAACCATCAGGAGCTTTTTGAAGGAGAATCTTCATTACAAAAGTTTCCATATTGAGACCATAAACTACAGAATTAGTCATTTTTGGAATAACAACCCAAGGGATGTCATCGTAAAATTCAACACTATATTCAGCATCACCAATTTTCATATTGTTGTTTGTAGTTTTTGACCCAATTAATTCACGATATTTATTGCGTTGTCTTGCACTGGAGACAATTACTTGAACTTCTCCACCATTAGCATCAACAACACCTTCAACTGCTTCACGAAGATGTTTCAAGCTCAAAGCAGATCCACCTGCATTAATGAGAGTAGCTTGTGACCAAGTATCAACAGCTTGGTCGATATTACCATAAACACTGGAGTTGTTTACCCAAAATGCCATACCGTAAGGGTCGCTTCCTACACCAAGACCGTCTCTAAGACCTTTTTCCATAATATCTACAATGTTTTTCATTGCTTCTTTTGTATTATGTCCAAGAAGTCCTTCATTAACTAATGTAACTTCAGATTTAAGAGCGGCTTCATCGAAATTACGGATACGCATAACATCTCTTGCACTTGCAAAAGCAATATTAGCGGTCTTTACAGACTCATTTCCAGCGGCTTGGGGTGCAGAATCCAAATCATAGTACTCTGCTGTGCCTGCTGAAGCATAAGGAACTACCATTTTTTCTGCCATCTTAGATGGAGCAAAAGGCATAAATTCGATTCTGTTAAAAGATCCAAGTAATCCTAACCAACTATTTTTCAAGCCGAGTTCATTACCAACACCTTGTCTTTTTATAGCACTAACGACAATCTGACCAATATCTCTTTGGAATGCCGAGTTAAGTTCTTGAATAGCCATCTGTTATATTCTCCTATTTGTAAGCCCCATTAGTTTCAGCTTTTTGAAGTTCTGAAAAAGACAAAATGGGCTGTTTGTTATTTTCATCACCAGAAGCCCTATCATTAGATGTACTAGGTGGAGCTTCTTTTTTAAGTAACCCATACTCTCTAATGAGTAAAAGGTGTTCTAATTTCTTTTCAGGGTCATCATCGAATTGACTTAATGCTTCAATGATTTTCTTATCTGCACCATCTAACATCTCTGTAATACGTTGGGAGGTGGTTTCTAGTGCGTTTTTTTGTAATTCTTCTACTCTTTTCTTTTCTGCTTCCAAAAGAGCTTCAAGTTCTTTACTTTTATTCTCTTGCGATTCAGCTTCTGAAGTAAATCCAGCAAGTTGCTCATTAGCTTTAGTTAGCTGAGATTGGAGATCTTCGATTTGTTTCTTTAAACCTTCAACTTCAGGATTAGTTTCTGGTGTTTCTTGAGTATCTTGTTGCTCTTGTTGACCTTCTTTGGTCTCTGGTGTTTCTTTGTTTTCTTGTTGCTCTTGTTGTCCATTGTTTTCTGTGGTCATTTTTCTACCTCTTTCTTAGCTAGTTTCATTAACATATTTCTTTCTTCATCAGTGATTCCAAACCATGCTTCTCTCATCTGATTGGAAAGTGCTTTTAATCGTTGTTGGGCTGTTAAAAAATGAATTACATATACTCCATCGTCTATCTCTGAAATACCCATATCTGAAAGCATTCTTCCAGTAAATTCTAGGTTTCTAACATTAACTCTTCTACCAGCTTCTTTTTTTATTTTGGAATAGGATTTTGAATATGGTTTCATTTTACCATCTAATCCCAGACCTTGAGATACTCTTCTTTGGATATTAGCTAATTGAGCAAGAGCTAACTTTTTATTGAGTTCAGCAAGTTCTTTATTTAACAACTTGGAGACTCTCTCTTGTTCTTCTGCTGTTAATGTTAATTTTAATTTCATCTTGTAGCCTCTGAATTAGCTTTTAATACATCAGTTTCTGATGCTAAAACCAATCCATTAGATTTGACATATTCTTTTGAGACTGGGAGCCATCTATGTCTGCAATTATACCCACCTCCATTTAGTAATACGCCCAAGCCTTGTTTGTTGTTCAGTTTTGCTATTTGTTTTTTTGTAAATACTTTTCCAACAATAGCTTTACAAAATGGTCTAGTTGCACTATCATTTGCTCCTTCATATAGAAACAAGGAATCTTCCTGTGCTTGAGACACCAATGATTTCCTTTGAACTTGAGCTAATCCAGTATTCACTAATGTTTTGGCTTGTCCTAACATAACATTGGTTTCTGTTTTTAATTTCTCAGCCATTGTATTTAAAGACATTGGAATAAGAGCAGATTCTTGAACAATAGAACCTATGTTAGACAAAGCTCTTTGAGATATACTAGCCATTTGTACTTGAGTTCCTTCAACAGATAGTTTTACTGTTTCAGGAGATATTAACGATATATTCAAATCTGTCAATGAAGCTACCTCATTTAATACAGATGAAACAGATGATGTATATAGTTCATGCAGTAATTCAGGATCTTGGATTTGTTGGAGTCCAGCACTATTTAATACAGTCAGTAGTTCATTAGAAGAGATTGGAGGTAACAATTTAGTTACAGGATCTCTCTTACTTTTTAAATAGTCAAATAGGATCTTTTGAACATTTGGTAAAACTGTTGCATATTTTTTTAGTAAAGAATCTAAGTGAGACATTTATATATCCTCTTCATTTACTTCAGGTTCTTCTATTGTTTCTTCAGTTTCTTCCATTGGAGGTGGAAAGAATGTACTTGTTACAGCACTTCTATTTTTATATTCCTCAATTTCCAATGCTTTCTCTTCAGCAGATTCTTTAGAAAGTCCATCAAGTTCCATTAAAACATCTACTAATGTAGTAGTACCACCTTGTAATCTTGAATGCCAGTAATCTTTTTCTTCTTGAGGAGATAGAGGATTTGAGGTATCTCCAAAAAGTGTAGTAATTTGTCCTTCAGGTAATGATTCTAAACTACTATTTTCTGGGTGTAACCTTTCAACTTCAACTACCTGTCTAGTAACACTGTATAGAGATTGCTCATGTAGAGTCCATGTTGTTCTTAATTTGTCTCTAACCGCTTCTAAATCAGCATTTTGGAGTAATATAGCAAAACCTGATTGAGGTGATGCAGATTCTCCAGTAACTATCTTAGGATTAAATCCCATAAAAGATAGGACTGCTCCAGCTATTTTTAATATGGTTGACATTCCTTGTTGTAAGTCTGCTTTAAGATCTAATACACCTGCTGTAGCTTCCTTCCCTCTTAATATGATAGGGTTAGCAGGGTCTAATATAGCAAATCTGTCAAAGTCCTTATCTGGATCTCCTTTGAGATATGGCTGTTTATGGGATGCTACTTGTTGGAGTCTTCTTAAATCTGTTAATGCAATAGCAGTTTCAATAGAAGATGTATAGAGTTCATTGCTTCCAAATGTATCCCAGAACGATCCAATAGGGAAATCATTAGGAACACTAACAACTGGAACAATTCCATAAGGATTTACATTATTTGGGTTCTCAGGGTTTAAGATAGGATTGTTGAAATCTTGAGATCCAAAGACCCAATGATTCTCTTTAGTCCAAACAACATATCTAGTTCCAACCTTATATGCTATTGCAAGTAATTTTCTTGGATTCAATGGATCTGGAAGTACAGTAGCTTGGTCAGGTCTAATTACGTCATAAAGGATTTCACCTTCAACAACCATTGGACGAATAAACATATTTCTTAAAGCATAAGATAGAGGAACTAATTGACTTAAAGTTTGTTGGAGAATTGCAGTGTCATATTGAGGTACTTCTTCGTCATTTACTAATCTTGTAGTAGGTACATCATAGATATTTCCTACCTTAGAAGAAGCCCATCTAAGAAGATTTATGGAAGTATCTGCATTTCTGGCTAATTTCTTCCATGTCACTGGAAATCTTTTCTCTAATTCCTTCATAATTAAGGATTTTGATGGTTTCCCAGATCTAAGTGTAGGAGTAGTCAATGATGAATCCTCCCAGCTACCAGAATAAACATTCCAGACATTCTCTATATAAAGATGTCTTTCCTTATCTCGACCAATAGCATTTTTGAGTTGTTTTAAGATTTCAATCATGTGAGTCTCCTCTTAACCAATCTTCTTTATGTTGTTCAGAACAGAAATGGAAAACTATTCTAGCCTCTTCCACTCTATGTTTTGGGATATTTCCATGTAATTCTTCAAATGGTATATAGTTGTTACATAAATCGCAACGTAGATATTTTATATTAAGATCTCTCATTCTACTTTTAACAGTAAGAGTATTCATTCTTTCTTTAATTGCAATTTGTTCATAGTCTAATCCTTCTTCCATATATCTACGAATCTTATGTTCACTAAGTTTGTTTTTTACCATTTTCTTCTCCAAAGCTAGGCTACCATACCTGCTGTATTCGGGAATAGATTAACACATATATATCTGAGAGCATCCATCACATGACTAAATTCATCATGGATAGGTTCTTTTGGTACAGCTTTACCTTCTTTTCTTTCAGTCCATCTATAGTTTTTAAAAGCTCTTACAATACCTCTACTTTTATTCCCTTGTTTAGCTAATCTTTCGTCAATATAAAGTCTTCTCTCACCTTTAGCATTCATTAATCTTGAAGCAACAATATTCAAACCTACAGAGATGCTACGAGTATTAGATGAAGTTCTGTAGTAAACTGAATATCCTCCACCATCGCTAGACTGAAGAAAACTAGCTTCTGAACCTCCAAATACAGGATCTCTTCTAACACCAGCAGGATCGCAATATAAATCCTTAGAATCGGAATAATGGTACATAGCAGTCTTTCTTTGAACTTCCTTAACTACATTAGGTAATCTAGTATCATCAAGCATTACTTCATCAATGATATGGAGACAACCTTTTGTACCATGAATAGGACAAACATCAAAGTACTGTGCCATTAACCAAGCTGGAGCTTTAAGACCAAAGTCCACTCCATGAATGATAGGGTGGTGAGGTTGGTATAGATCTTTTTCAATAGTTACTTTTTCATCGAAATCAGAATAAACAACATCAGATCCAGATACCCATTTTGCCATAACATATAGTTGAAACATTTGAGTACTTAAAGTTACTTCCAGATTCTCTATATAGTCAGATGCTAAGTTAATAGCATTCTCGTAAGTTGTTGCATATATTACGTGCCTTTTAGGATTATCTCGCCATTCATCTTCCAACCAATTTGTTTCTAATGTTGAAAATCCACAGAATCTACTAAATGGAGCATCTTTTACTCTCATTCTAGCTAAGAAGAACTCATAAGCTCTTCTACTCCAGAATCTCATCTCATCTCCTAAAGCCCACGCAACATTTCTTCCTTCAAGAGAAGCATCATTGTCAGCAGACCCATACTGGATTATTGACCCATTCTTTAATTCAAATACCCTCTTCTGAATCAGATGTTTTTTAAATAGTCCAGCTTGTTTTAATAGCTTAGTTAATGTTGGAATTAATTCAACTTGGAGATGGTTATAGCGATGACTTGCTATTAGTCCAGCGTGTCCTGCATTTCTTTGAGCTAAATATACTGCCATTAGACAAAGTAAAAATGTCTTCCCCGTACCTACTCCTGCTCCAAATAGGATATATTTATGATGTTCTAATGCTTCTACAAATCTAGTCTGAGGAGGATTTAGTTGAATTTCCATTGGTTTACCTTGCTATTTAGTTTGCCTTTTTCTTCGCATCTTTAATATCTTTAACCTTATTCATCACAAGAACCAACCCTTTACTTTCATCCTCAGAATCATTAAGAATATCATCCTGCATTTCTGGGAATTTGTTTACTACTGCTCCAAGTGCTTTTACAATTTCAACAGATGTTTTAATAGTAGCACTAGCATCTAATTCTCCCATTCTTCCAACATGAATGAAAAGAACTTCCAAGACTTTATCTAGTAAATGTTTAGGTTTTAATTTACCTTCACTTCTCTTAATTTTTCTTAATTCAGCATGAACTTTTGAAACCTTTGCTATTTCTTTGTCCTCAAGCTCTACTAATTGAGCTTCCAGTTCTCTCTTCTTCTTAGCAGTCCATTTCTGACTCTTTTTTAATGGATTTTTTACTCTTGCCATCTTATTCTCCTCCTCTTTATATTAAGACGCTAACTGTTACAAAATGGTTCAATTAAGACCATCTTTGGTTTTTAATTTCAATACTTTATGTTCTATTTTTTATACACCTATTCTTTTAATGTGTCAACTGTCCTTTAATTCCAGATAGTTGCAGGTGTTTTTTAACTTTTGAAAAGACGATTACCTTAGAGCTACGGGGCTTTCAGAGATTTATGAAGATATTGGTAGGAAATAAAAGAAAAAGGTGAGGCAACTCATGGAAAAGAAAGAAGATTTTAGATTGACTCCTCTTCTTCTGTGTCTATTATTTTGGTCACTTCATTTTGCTGGAGAATTAAATGTCCACTATGCTTTAACTGCTGTTCATTGTTGTTGTGAGCAGATAAATGAGCAAGGGCTACAATTTTAGGTCGTACAAAGGATATTAATTCCTCTGCTTGTCTGTTACTTAAATGACCTTTTTTTGACACTATATTGTCGTAAATAGATGCTGGCATTCTACTATCTTCTGCATATTTGTTTGTAAATAGTATCTCCTCATTATGGTTACTTTCGACTATTAAGATTGAACATCTCTCCAAAGCATGAACAGCAAATGGAGGTACATATCCTGTATCAGTTAAATATCCTATCTTTTCATCTTCAATTTCATGAACTTCAAAGGTAAATCCCTTGCATGGAACCGAGTGGTTTAAAGAGAAAGCTCTACCAATATGAGGTGGGTTAATGGATATAGGTTTGTTTCTTTTTTTAAAGGTCTGTAATGCTCTATTATGGTCAGAATGTCCATGTGTTATGAAGATAGTTTTAATATCAAGAATATCTACTCCAATAGAAGCAAGTCTCTTTTTAATTTCCTTGTAAGAAAAACCAACATCAACTAAGAACTCATATCCATCAAACTTAAAATATGTGCAATTTCCTGAAGAACCACTACCAAGATTATAGATTCTCATTGGATTGTCCTTTCAGAATGTCTATTGCTTCTTTAGCTGTTTGACATTTAAGAGCTTTTAATAGGATTTCTCCATTCTCTATTTCTTCTCCAGCATCTTCTCTTAGTAAATCTTCCATCAATAGTTGGTAATAAAGTCTCTTAGCATACGCTACTTGTTTCTCAGAACCACCTAAGACCTGTAATTTTGGAGATTTTCTTAATCCAAGAAGGACTCCATCGACTGATTTAGCTTCCCTCAATGTTATGAAGGTAGATGCTTGGGTAATTTTCGATGCAAATTTCCTACTTGCTTCTCCTATCTTTTCAATCCAACCTTTCCTAATGGTATTAGCCCAATTAACTTCTTTTTCAGAACCAATTAAGTCAGGAAGATTGTGCATTTCTGCGAACTTCTTGGCTTCATCTGCGTTCTTTTGTAGAAAACAGGATCTACACATCCATTTGTTTTTCTCTTTGAAGTAGGTATATGAGGTTGGTTTCCCCGTATATTCTACCATTTGCTTACATTTTTTACATTGAATCTTCATTGTACACCTCTTTTTTTAAGTTGTCTTCTAGTAATACGGTAAATAGGGAGGTTTGTTCACTAAAAGTCCCAAATATCGACATCATCATAATTTTCTCCTAATGTAGAGTCTATATAGTATGGAGTACCAAATACTTTTAATTCTCCATCTTCATATTCCATTTCTGCTTCTTTTGTCCATCTGTGCATTGCTGAAGGTTCTGCTACTGCTGGGACATCAGGAACCATTACTTGCATTGCTTTTACCATTAACCTACTTAATTCTTGAGCTTGAGCAGTTCTATTCTCCATGTCCCCTTCTAAAATGATTTCATCATGAATGAATGCTCTAATTTTACATTTAAATAGGATACTTTTAGAGTCTCTGGTAGCTAAATCTACTAAATGTACTGCATATTTAGAAGCTACACTAGCTAGACCTTGAAATTCACCATTAGCTATTTGAGTAAAACATCTATAACCACCTTCTTTTAATCTCTTGAATCCTTTAAACATCTGCTGTCTTTTAAGAAGTAAAAAAGGTTTATACATCTTAGATACTCTGCTTGCTTCTTTGAAGTATTTTGACATAGTTTTCCATGTCTTGAACCAGTGGTATTTTAATGTTTCTGCTTCTTCTTGTGTTAATTCAGTACCATATCCTTTTGCATATTTAACCAATGTAGTTGCTCCCATACCTCCAGCAAAACCGAAATTAGCTATCTTAGCTTTTTGTCTTAATTCTTTTCGTGCTTTTTTGTCCATATTTTCCCATTGTTTTCCAGCCATCTCTTGTGCGAACAATGTATGAGGATCGAAATAAGGATCTTCTTTGAATTTACTAGCTAATCTACTTACTCCAAATTTGTCCAATAAAACTTGTCCTAGAGTCCTCATCTCTTGAGCAGAATAATCGCAAGCTATGAATACCCTACCAAGTTCTGATGGAATAAAACATGAGCGAATATCTCCCTTTCTTGGAAGATTCTGGACATTAGGACTGGAACAAGATGTTCTACCTGTAACAGCACCTAATACTTTGTAACGAGGATGGACATAATTGGTATTTAATTTGCCAATATAAGTTGAGTTTAACTTTTTGTACTGTTTTAATTCCAGATACTTTTGAAGTAGAGGATCTGAACATTGTTTTAAGGTTTCTTCATTGGTGATGATGTTTCCTTTGTCTGTTCTAGGTACTTCTGCTTTCATATATGGACTTTTTTTGACTTCATAAGATGCTTCTACTCTTCTTTTTAGTTCCTTTTGGTTGACTGTATATTTACCTTTCTTCTTTTTTTCATGGAATAGGGGTTTACATTCCTCTTCTAATGTAGCAATCCTTTCTTCTAAGAACCTTTCTATTCTTTCAACTTCAATTCTATCCACCTTTAATCCATTTTCTGAGATATTGGATAGGGAATAGTCAAAGGTAGTTTCTCTAGCACAAGCAGGTTCAGGTTTATTTTGTCCTAGAACTAATTGGAGTTTCATCCAAAGTCTTCTAGTGATATAGGCATCATGGATAGCATATTTTTTAGCTTCTTCTGGGTATTCAGATATAGGTTTGTTTAATAGTTCTCCATATCTCATACGCCATTCGTCTTCTTTGTTTACTGATTTGTCCTTTAACCAGTATTCTACTTGTTTATCCAGAGAATACCTACGATCTGATGCACTAAACCTATTCGGTTCTCTAATGTAAAGTAACCGAGCCTGAATCATGGTATCCATTACTCTCATTTCAGAATATGCTTGGTCAATTAAAGGTTGGAGAGAAGGAAAGGAATTTCTTAAAGCTCTCATATCATACGATATATTATGTCCAACAATTATACTGTCAGAGGTCAATACATCTCTCATAACCTGCTCTATTTCAAATGTGGGATATAAAGTACCATTTGGATATTCTTTAGAAGCTAAGGAAAGACATACTACTTGTTTGGGTTTAAATATGTTTTCATTAGGAACTACTACTGTTTCTGTATCAATGACGATGGTTTTCATGGTTTACCTCCAAAGGTGTTAAAAGAAAAATGACACCCTCCCACATTAGCAAGAGGTGTGCCAAGAATATGACGATTAACCAGAGAATGTACTAAGTAATTCTGTAATTTCGTCTCTATCCATTGTATCTTTCAACAAGAGATATATGGAGGTCTTAGGGATTCTAGCATATCTAGCTGATTTGTTGTTGCTTTTAATTACCTTAGTTCCACCTACTTTGAAGGTATTAAGTACTTTTTTAAGAGTGGCTCTTGTAATATGTTTTTTGTCGCAATCATCTTTGTCTTTAAATTGATATAGGAAGGTTTCTAATGCTGTTGGTCTTATGAACATTTCATCATTCTTCATAATAGCAATATCAGGACTATCACCTTCAGAGATACTGGATAAAAGTTCTGGATTCTTTAACCAACTTTGAACAGCATCAGAGAAGTATTGTTGAGAAATGTTTCCAGAAGCTCCTGATGCAACTAATTCAGTGTATTTTTCAGGTGCAGAATATACTCCAAATCTGAGGTCTTTGATGCCATATTTTTGTTGTTCTTCTTTAGGTGAAAGCATTTGTGGATTTTGTTTCCACCACTCTAATTGTTCACAGAAATGTTGTTTTAATTCCTCATATCTACCTTCTTCTGTAATTTTGTCCCAGAATACTCTCAATTTCTTTTGTTGGTCTTCTTCATCTAGTGGATTTATTAGGAATCGAACGACAGATCCATCTCTTGCATCATCAGTTTCAATACCATTGGAAGGTAAAATACCGTAGTCATTACCAGCTAATACAATTCTTAGATACCCTTTAATAGAAGTTAATCCACCAAACTTTTTATTTAGAGTATGTTCATTTGCACTAATTAATTGTCGAATGAATCCTTGTACTTTATTGGAACTAAGTGCGGTTTGAGTTTCATCTTGACCAACTACAAATTGTTGTTCTAAAGCATCTGTAAATGTTCCTGCCATGAGATCTAAAGTATTTCTTTTGGAAGGATTTACATAAGCACTCAAGAAGTCAATGATCGAGGATTTTCCAACTCCAGATTTACCTATAAGAACTAGAACACTTAATGCTCCAGAAGTGCTACGTCCTTTGGGATTCATTGAATTGTCAGCAAAGAGTTCAAACCATCTACGTAATCTAGTTTTGTTCTTTCCTCCAAGAAGATCTATCAATTCTTTTACTTCATCATGTTGTTTTGGTTCATAAGATACTCTACCTTTTAATGGTAAATAGAGTCTAGTTCCATCAACATTAATTTTGTTGTGAAATAAAGTTGTCATGGTCTCAAAGTTGGCATTTTTAGCTACATAAACTGAAAAGAAAGTGCTGGAAGTCATTTTTCTTACGACTTTGACTAACTTCTTTTTACCTTTTGAGTCTTTCTTGAACTCATTTTTTACTTGAAATATGTCATATCCTCTTTTAATCCAATAGTCTGTTTCGAGGTTGTCTTTAATGGATGATTTTGGAATAGTTACAGGGTACAACTGACCTTCATTTGACATACACATCTCTTTTAGAACAGATTTACCTTGTTGAACTACCATAAAAAGATGAGGAATACCTAATTCTTCTGCTTCTTGTTTAGTAAAGATGTGTCTTGGAGGTACAGAAAGTCTATTTTCTCTATCAAGGTCTTGGATATAGCGTTGTTGAGCTTCTTCAATCCTTCTCTTGTCCTTTTGTTCTTCTGTTTCTTCACCTTTTGGAGTAACAAATACACTAGCTTTAGATTGCTCTGCTTCTAATTCGCCTTGTTTAATTTTCTTAACAGCAGAAGTGTACTTTTCGATTACTTCTTCTATGGAGTCTGTTCCACCATTTGTATTGTTTTCTTTAATGAGTCGCTCAAACATCTGAGATACTTGGTTGTCAGTATATTTTTGGTTATGTTTGGCTAAAATTAAGGTCAATCTCATGAGTTGTTCATGACGTTCACCATCTCCAGCATCTTTTGCATAAAAGGAGATATATTCAACTATATTTTCTACTGTAGGTCTTACTTCGGCTTCGACTGTATCTTCAGTTAAATCTCCATCAAATGTATCTTCTACTACAGGAGCATCTACTTCATATTCTACATCAGCAGTAACAAATTCATCTGGGTCTTCAATTAACTCTTTTTCAACAAAAGACAATGAGAGTAATTGACCATCACTTTTATAGAGTCTTGGTTTTCCATTTTCTGATGTTGGGAAGAAGAATAAGCGTTTAACTGAAAGGGTTTGTTTGTCTAAGACTTTACCAATACTGTTGTTGATGTAATTGGTAATCTTGAGGTAATTAGCTTCTCCAACGAAATGTTGTAATGGAAGTATGATTCTCCATTTTTCGTTTGCTTTTACCTGTTTCAACCCATGAGTAGCTGTTGTATGTGCAATATATTTGAATGGGGCTAAGAACCTAAATACTGTCTCCATTTCTTCTTTCGATATACCATCTATATCCAAGCCAATTACGTTTGTTTTCTCTTCTAATTCAGATCCCTTACTTCTATTTCCATTTACATATACTGCTGGAGACCACAATCTGCATTCTTTTTTAGGTGTTGTGTTCTTTGCTTCAGCTTCTAGCATTTCAAAGAATTTGTCGAAAGATGGATTAGCTACTTTACCTTGTTGGTCTGTTACATTGTTAAAAATGGTCATAAACATGGGATTTCTCCTTCAATTAATTAAGTGGATTTGACATTAAAACCATAACAAGGGTCACTATAGTACTTACACATACCTGTTGTCAACCCCTTTGGTTCAAAAAAGTTTCAGAAAGATACATTAGCAAGAGATGTGCCAGAAGCTAGGGTAATATCATATTGCCTCCAAAGTGTTTTTCTCTTGAGACAAAGATATTAAGTGCTATGGACATAAAAGAAACCCTGCTCAATGACTATCTCACTGGCAGGGTCTTTTCATTTGTTTATGACTCTTAACACTAATGTAACATTCACAGTATATGTATTCCATAATTGTTTGTCAACCTTTTTTACAACTTTTTTTTACTTTTTTTAATATCTCTCTATTTAATAGATGAACGATGGATTTCATTTTTTAATACTGGTTACATTTTTTACATCTACTAGGTTACATTTTTGTAATTTTCCTTGTAACTACTTTTTCTCCAATGAAAACAGGCTAGTGTAGCTGGTTACAATAATAGGTAACAAAATGAAAACAAGGTTACATTTTTAGTGTAACTGAAATAGCTTTTATAGAACAGACACTTAGAAGTAGAAGTTACAGAATTACAAGGTTACATCAATCTCTCTTATATATACCTATTTCCATACGCTAATACTACTACTGTTATTCTATGTATTACTTCTCTATATATTAACCTATTTTAATGTAACTTGTAACTTTATACTTTAAGTATCTATTTCTATTAAGTTTTCTTGGTTACATTGACTGTAACTTTTTTGTAACTGTTACATTTTTTGTAACCACTTCTGTAACCTTCAAGATATGGCTGGAGAATATAGTAGAAGCAGGCAGAAAATATCCACCAAAACAGGTATCCTTTGAAATAAGGCACTAAAAAAGGACATACAGAGGAATTAATGGCTGGTCTATATGTTTGTATAGGTGAAGTCAAAAAAAGCTCTTAGAATCTATTTATGAAGCCCTGTTTTCTTTCAATAGCTCTTCTGAATCTGAAAATGGAGATTCTATACATTAAATAGGAAAAGCTGTTCTAATCTATTATGTCAAGTGGTTTAAATATCGTTCTTCTATGAAGAGTCCAGTATCCTAGACATATTTTCCAGTATCCTAGAATAATCCAGAATCCTAGACTTTTACTTGAATAGACAGGACACAAGTAAATAGGTAAAGAGATTGGACAGGTACATCGACTAGATATGCTAAGATACCCACCTGTTGCTTCATTGTCATATTGATGTCCTAATAGAAGTGCCTCTATATAATAGATACTCTAATGACAGAATCAATTAACCATCAAAAAACTGAGGATTTCAAAAAACTGATGTCAGAAATCTGAAAGAGTAATGTATTTAGATAGCAGATGTATTCTATATAATATAGTTTCCCTTACTCTCCCAGTGAAGCTTTGTTTTTATGTAGTTGGCATATAGAGTGCATAGTGTTCTGCTCGTCTTCGGACAGAAACCAAAAACCCCTTAGAAAAAGGACAGAAAAAATGAGATACTCAGAAAACATGACAGACCAAGAAAAACACCTCCAAGACCTAGTAGCCACCTTCGAGCAGGAGAGAGCATGGATGGAGTTCATCGGAGATGTAGCCCCCTGCATTGACATCATGGAAGACCTCCAAGAAGAAGCTGAAATGAAGTAACCCTCCAGAATCACTAAGAAAATCCAATAAACATAGGAGGTATCCAGATATATCTCCTTAGAAAGGGTTCATTTACAATCTCACTAAACCCCCTTTAAAGTACTGGATGGCGTAAGCCATTCCACCTAGTCTATGTGCCTGAAATCCTTAACAAATAGGTATATAGAAACTCTTCACAATCAAGGAGTACATTATGTGTATCAAAAAGGCAAATCAAACCACAAGAACCAAACACCCTATGATAGAGATGATTCAGGAAGAATCCATATTAAGTAGTTTTCCAGATGATTGCACAGATCCAGATAGATTAGCTCTCAATCATAGAATGTCAGAATACTTAACAAACATCTTACTACCCAAATATGAACAGTCAAAAGAACATCTTGGAGACCCAAGTTACCCTGTTTTCTTCGGGACTATTGAGGAAATACGAGAGAATTTAAGAGAAGCAAGTATTTTATATGCTTCTTTAGATTTCGTAAGGCAAACCTCCTGTAAATCCATGTTCCTTTTCTGGGAAAAATTACTACAAGGCTTAGATGAAGTAGCAGTATTCTTGGCAGAGTATTGGTATGAGTTACCTTATTTAGACTATGGAAGAGATCTCCAATTTCAAAAATGCTTGGATTTTATATCCTCTGGAAGAGCATTCATTGATGGAAATATAGGGGATTTACAGTATGATTGGCTTAACATCTTAGTGGAGTAAGCTACTTAGCAGAGGTAGATTCCTTTAAATTACTAATTCTGGACATCAATGTTTTAGAATATCCATTCATGTAAGAGAGTTGAAGTTGTAACAAACATAGATTGTCTTCAGAAACAACCGAAACCCTATCTGACTCCAAGAACTCTTCTAGTTTTACAATTTTGTCATTCAATTCTTTGTGTTCTTTGGTAATCTTAGACACTACTTTAGATATATCCATTAGATTTTCTCCTGTATAATATGGACAATAGTATATATATTAGACGACTATAGTATATAAAGGTTCTATTCATTTTACAGCATTTATTGGTATATCTCTTGCTACTGTATTGTCCTAGAATCATTTTTGTTTATTTTTAATATAGGAGAAATATAATGAACAGCATGAGATTAGAATTAAGACAAAGCAAACCATCAACCCACGAAGCAATCTTGGCATTTACTGAATGGCTTACAACTGTTCCAGAATTGAACATAGGAAAAGATGCAAAAGACAACTCCAAATTACAGCAGTTGGTAGAGCAATTTCTTCATGAAAACTGTTTAACAGATCTTCCATTAGATTTTGATGCAATTTCTTCTGCTATACAACAGATGGAGAATGTACCATTTAGCAAAGAAGTAAAAGAGCAATATCATTGTAATGGATATACTGTTGAAAAACATCATAATGAAAATGGTATGGATTTCCTTACAATTACTAAAGATGGGGAGAAGTTACTACAGCCTGTTTATATTGAATACAAGATAGACAATACGTTTTTTGGAGAGGTATATGGAGAAAAGATAGTTCTGAACCTAAAAAGCAAATCTTTAATGATGCTTCAATCTGATACGGTTGTATTAACTCACTATTTCTTGGTTCATGTAGAGGATCATGGATATGAGTTAGTTGCTCCAAGATTCTCTAAAGTCCCTGAAGAATCCAATGAGAGTCTCAGAAAAGAATGTTTTATAGGATCTATCCTTTTTTAGTACCCATAATTGCTATTTTCTAATGGACATACTCTAATACTAGGGTTCTTAGCATTTCTTGACAATATATACCAACCTTTTTTACGCAATAATTCCTTCAACTGCTTCTCAATAGCATGAAATTCAGCCCAACTTAACCAAGCTAACTCTACAATATACTCCTCCCCTTTTCCTTCTACTCCTCCAGTGTTTTCTACAGCGTGTTGAAACGAACTAATTGCTTTAACTATATTGTTCCATTTGGTTTTCTCTGAGAATTGGGCATACATCTTGCGAGCTTCTGGTACTGTAGGTATATTTTCTTCGATTTCGTTAATTTTCATAATATCCTCGTAGGTGTTAAAGATGAAAGAATTAATTAAGTTACTCGATAAACAAATTGACGATTCCAATAAAGATTTTCTATGGTATTTAAGTGTAACCTCTGATATACCTTTACTGACGATAGCAGAGGAGCTAGGGTTCACTGGTTTAGAAGTTGTTCAAGCAGAGAATTTGGAGAATTTAGCTAGGATTTTGTGGAGGGAATTTAATTGAACCTGTTTAATTTGACTCTCTTTGGTACTTTGCTTCATAATATCTTCTAATTCTTTGAGCCTGTTGGTCAACTACCACATTTGTAACCAAACTAACAACCCCAATTAAAACAATGACAACAACAGAATTTGTAAACCATACTGCTATAGTTGCAACTGCCAACATAACTAAATAAAATACAAACCCATACATAGCCATTTTATGTACAGCATTTTTAATTTCTTCAGTCATCTTGTGATATTGTTTAGAATTGTATTTTGTATCCATTTTTATACCCTTTTCTAACGTCTGTGACGCTTCCATTTAGTTAGGATAGCATCAACTTTTTTGTCTATATTTTGAATTTGTCTATTAGCTTGTTTGGTTCTTTCATCTATTCTAGCAGTAGTTCCTTCAACTAACCTTAATCT
>Ga0256913_10000247_pt1 | contig 26969 bp, 25 predicted proteins | sample Axial_MatmetaG_FD_185970 | JGI IMG/M metagenome (GOLD analysis project Ga0256913, IMG submission 185970) | Deep-sea worm associated microbial mat communities from Axial Seamount, Juan de Fuca Ridge, Pacific Ocean - Axial_Mat | ecosystem: Environmental > Aquatic > Marine > Oceanic > Microbial... | reverse complement strand
TATTTTCAACTTCCACTTATTCTTTTACTTACCTCTTGGGCAAGTTGATATACTGCCATTCCATATAACGCACTATGGTTATATGTTGTAATAACTCTAAAGTTATGTGTACCAAACCATAACTCATCATAAGTTGCACGACCTAATTTTACAAGAGATACAGGTCCTCTATAATTAAGTTTCGAACGAGATTTGATTTTATGTTTTCTTTTTAGTTTATATTGAGAATATTTTGTTTTATATCCTGTTTTTAATTTTTTAAATCTATTACCTTTATATTTAGCTCTGACAGCCACCTCTTGAATAGATGGGTTCCAACCATTTTTGGCAAAATAGTTAGCTATACTTCCTATTGCATCTTCTGCATTCCACAAGTCAACTACTCCATCATGATTAAAATCAACACCAAATCGAATATAACTACTAGGCATAAACTGTCCATATCCTAAAGCTCCAGAGGTAGAACCCATAGTCTCTGTAGGGTCAAGTCCTATATCTCTACTAATTAGTAAAAAATCCTCTAATTCATCTGTATAAAATGCCGACCTTCTTTCTCCCAACATTGCTCTAGTGGTCAATACATCAATAACTCTATGTTTTCCAAAATTGACACCATAAGCTGTCTCTATACCGATAATTCCTACAATATATCTAGCTGGAACACCATATTTTTCTTCTGCTCTTTCTAAAATATCACTATATTTATTCCAAAACTCAACTCCTCTTTGAATATTTCTATCATAAATAAAACAGCTTTTATATCTGTCCCATGTACCCAATGGTCTATGTATAATAGTTGAAGTACAATCTGTTCTTGTCATGGGTATATAGTTATAATCTTGTGCTTGTGAGAATATTCTATTAAGTTCTTTTCTATCAAAATTATGAGTATTTACCATCATATCTATAAAATCCATAAGCTCATAATTACCTTGAAAATCTCCTTTGAGTCCATCATAAATAACTTGTTTTGGAGCTTGTGTAATCTCTTTTTTTGTACTATTTGAAACATCTATTCCTAAATGAGTATAATTAATCGTTTTATTGTGTTCTTTGGTCTCTTTTTTAATATTCTTTGTGCTACATGCAGAAAAAAGTAGAAGAGAGAGGGTTAATGGATATATCTTATTATTTATTTTCACTTGTAATCCTATTTCTTGTTTATTTTTCATAATTATAATAGCTTATAATTGAATAGCCCATAAAAAAAGAGATAAAATATAAAGAAGATGAATAGCTTTAATGGATACTGTTTTTTACTGTGTTTTATATCTCTAAAATCAACAAAATATATAAAATGATAACTTCTAATATTTCATAGGGTATAATCACACAATTTAATCGGATGGAGATGATATGAGTTATAAGCCAAATGAAATAGAGACAAAATGGCAACGGATATGGAATGAAACAGGTGCATTTGAGCCACTAGATACCAAAGATTTACCAAAAAAATATATATTAAGTATGTTCCCATTTCCAAGTGGGCGACTACATATGGGACATGTACGAAATTATGCAATTGGTGATGCAATGGCTAGATATTATAGAAAACAGAACTATAATGTACTTCATCCAATTGGATGGGATGCTTTTGGAATGCCAGCAGAAAATGCAGCTATCAAACATGGCAGACACCCAAAAGATTGGACATACTCCAATATTGATTATATGCGAAAAGAGCTAAATAGTCTAGGTCTCTCATTTTCAAAAACAAGAGAGTTTGCTACTTGTGATGAGCTATACACTAGATGGGAACAAGAGTTTATAATTAAAATGTTTGAAGAGGGATTACTATATAGAGAGTCAACTACAGTAAATTGGTGTGAAGATTGTCATACCGTCTTGGCAAATGAACAGGTAGAAGATGGATGTTGTTGGCGTTGTCATCATCCTATTCAATCCAAAGAGATGCCAGGGTATTATATAGATATACTCAAATATGCAGATGAGTTATTAGAAGATTTGAAGCTACTAGATGGTCACTGGCCATCACAAGTTTTGGCAATGCAGAGTAACTGGATAGGTAAATCACAAGGATTAGAGTTTAGTTTTAATCTCTCTTCCAATTCTAAAGCAAAATTAGGAAATAAATTTAGTGGATTTGATGTATTTACTACAAGAGCTGATACTATATATGGTGTAACATATAGTGCATTAGCACCAGAACACCCTATTGTCAAAGAGTTAATCAAATCAGAGCTATTAGCTAGTGATATAGTCTCTAAAATAACGGCTATGTCAAATATGAGTGAACGAGATAGAGCCCAAGCTACAAAAGAGGGATATGATTTGGGAATTACGGTTATACACCCACTAACAGGTGAGCAGATACCAGTTTGGACTGCTAACTTTGTACTTGCTAGTTATGGTGGTGGGGCTGTTATGGCAGTTCCTACTCATGATGAGAGAGATTTTGAGTTTGCAACACAATATAATCTTCCACTTAAATATGTAGTTGAGGGAGGTAAGGAGAACCAAGCATATACAGGAGAGGGTAAATTAATCAACTCGGCTCAATTTACAGGAATGCCCAATACCCAAGCCAAAAAAGAGATAATCAAACTATTTGAAGATAGAGGTTTAGGCAAAGGAACAACTAACTATAAACTTAGAAATTGGGGTGTAAGTCGCCAGAGATATTGGGGAGCACCAATTCCATTTGTACATTGTAATAGCTGTGGATTGGTGGCTGAAAAGGTAGAAAACTTGCCGATAGCTTTGCCTGAAGATGTAGAGATAACAGGAGAAGGTAACCCACTAGAGAACCACCCAACATGGAAAAATTGTCAATGTCCTAAATGTGGGGCAGATGCTATTCGTGAAACTGATACACTAGATACATTTGTGCAATCTAGTTGGTATCAATTCAGATACGCAACTCACCCAAGTAAATGGAATAGTATAGGTATAGATAAAGATGATGTAAATTATTGGTTTGGAGTTGACCAATATATTGGTGGAATAGAACATGCTATTTTACATCTATTATATGCAAGATTTTTTACTAAAGTATTAAGAGATTTAGGATTTATAGAAAATATCAAAGAGCCATTTGAAAATCTATTGACCCAAGGTATGGTACTTTTAAATGGAGCAAAAATGAGTAAATCTAAAGGTAATACTGTTGACCCTGATGAACTTATAGCTAAATATGGAGCAGATACATCAAGACTATTTACACTTTTTGCAGCCCCACCTCAAAAAGAGTTAGAGTGGAATGATAGTGCTGTAGAGGGTGCATTTAGATTTCTCAAAAAACTTTATGATAGAAAGTCCAAAGTCACAATCAATAATAAGCCAACTATAAACCAAAGCAGACTAAACAAAAATGAAAAATTAGCTAGAGTTAAAGTATATGAAGCACTACAAAAATCAGTATTAGTTTATGAAAAGACATTTGCATTCAATACACTTATAGCCTCATGTATGGAAGCACTAAATGCACTAGACAAACAGAATAATAATAATGTATGGAGTGAGGGAATGTATATTCTTTTACATCTATTAGAGCCTATCACTCCACATATCTGTGCAGAACTTAGTGATGAGCTTTTTAGCTCAAATAATTTAAAAGGTAAAATAGAGGTAATAGATGAGGTATTTATCCAAGAGAGTATAACTCTAGGTGTAGCAGTTAATGGGAAAAGAAGAGGTGAGATAGAGGTATCAGCCAATGCCTCCAAAGATAAAATTTTGGAAATTGCTAAATCTCAGGTGGAGAAATGGTTAAAAGATAAAACTATTCTCAAAGAGATAATAGTTCCTAATAAATTAGTTAACTTAGTAGTTAAGTAAACTATAAAGAAGCAATAGATGGCAAAAAAAAAGAAAAAACAGGCTATAAAAATAAATAATAAAATTAAAGAATTAATGAATGGTAAAGCTTTTGATGAGGGTATAAAATATCTTGATGATAATATATTAGTGGAACTGACTATGATACTTGAGCTTAAGATACCTATGCTTACTAAAAAAGAGATGGTTCGAGCATTACGACAAGTTTGGTCAGAGGGGAATATAAATTTAAGGCTCAATATTTTAAACTATCTTGAACAATTAGGTCTTAAATCATCTAAAGAGATTAATAAATCTGATAAAGTGAGCTATATTTTGACTATATTAAATGATTTTGAACATAGCCAAGAGGAAGAAGATAATATATTGTCATCTTTTATAAATAGTAATTTCTCCAAAATTACTAAAGATAAAATAAAAAATAAACTAAACTATATTAGACAAGCTAAAAAAATAAAAAAATGGGAAGATATATTAGATGTAACAATCAATAATCTATCTCAAATGGAATTTTATCACTCTTATACTTTTGATATGAGCCAAGAAAGTTTCAATAAATCTCTATTAACTCAAACAAAACCTATAAATATGATACTACTTAATAGTAAAGAAGATGAAGAGATAAAAATAGTACTAGAAGAGTATAAAGAGGAGGCTATCAAAAAAAAAGAGGAAGAGATAGAGAGATTTCTAACTATGATGATAAATAAAGGTCACTGCTATCTAAAACCTCATGAGATAAATCAACTAGTGCGTCAAATGCCACCTGAAGATGATTTTTATAGTATAAACATACCTTTGGATATTCTCAAACGAATTATAAAATCAATAGATAAAGAGTATAAAGTAGTGGTTGAGGGCGAAAATATATATATCACCAAAGATAAACTATATCCTCTCTATAACAAAGAGTTACCTTATAGTGTCTTGGTAACTTATACTAGAGTTTTTATATATCATCTTATATGGAAAGAAGAGGAACTTCCTATAGTCTCTGATTTAACTCTTGTCAAAAGTGAAAACAAAAGAGATTTTGAATTTACTATTATAGGTTTGGAAAGGGAGTTAGAGAATTTAAGCCAAGGATTAGAATTAAATCACAATATAATAGAAAAATATATATTAAGATTTATTGAGCCTCAAATCACCTCATCACACTCTCTAAAAATCAAAGAGAAGATAAAAAAACGAATATATTATCACTTTTTGGAGCATATCCGTCCACTAAAAGAGAAAAAGAGAAAAGAGGAACTCTTAGCTAATACTATTAGAGATTTCAAATTACTCTATCCTATAGCTAGATTATTAAAGAGAGAGATAATATTTCATGTAGGCCCTACTAATAGTGGAAAAACTTATGAGGCACTCCAACATCTACAATCTGCCGATACAGGCTACTATTTAGCACCTCTACGACTATTGGCACTAGAAGGATATGAAACACTCAAAGCTAAAGGAGTTAGTATATCTTTGATAACAGGTGAAGAAGAGATAATAGATGAAGAGTCAACCCATATATCTTCTACAATAGAGATGATGAATACTTCTGTAGAGGTAGATGTAGCTATAATTGATGAGATACAGATGATAGATGATAGAGATAGAGGGTGGGCTTGGGCAAATGCTCTAATTGGTGTACCTGCCAAAAAAGTAATACTAACAGGTTCATCAAATGCTTTGGATGCTGTAACTAAGCTATGCGAATATCTTAATGAACCACTAGAGGTTATCCATTTTGAACGAAAAAATAAGCTTAAAATTCTAACTACCCCAACACCTATTCACTCTATAGAAAAAGGAACAGCTATTATAGCTTTCTCCAGACGAGATGTACTAGGACTAAAACAACAGCTATCTAATAAATATAAGGTATCGGTAGTCTATGGAAACTTATCACCTGAAGTTAGAAGAGAAGAGGCTAGACGATTTAGAGAGGCACAGAGTGATATATTAGTAGCTACAGATGCGATTGCTATGGGTCTAAATCTACCTATTAAAACAGTTATATTTTCCAAAGATAATAAATTTGATGGACTAAGGAGAAGAGAACTACTACCTACAGAGGTAGCACAAATATCTGGCAGAGCTGGGCGATATGGATTGCAAGAGATTGGATATATTGGAGCATTAGATAATAAAAGTTTAGAGACTATTACTTCTAAATTTTATACCCCCTTACCCTCAATCAAACTTCCATTTTCAGTTATGGCAAGTTTGGAGCATGTAATGCTCATTGGTGAGATATTAGAAACCGAAAATTTATCTATTATTTTAACTTTCTTTGCTAATAATATGGAGTTTGAAGGACCTTTTGTAGCAGCTAATATCGACTCAATGTTAGAGATTGCATCAATAGTATCAGAATATGATTTAGAATTAAAGACACGATACTTCTTGGCTTGTGCCCCAGCTTCTATATCCTCCCCATATATAGAAGCTGTATTTCATAGATATATCAGACAGCTAGAGGCAAAAGAGAGTGTCAAATATATACCACCTAGAGATTTACCAAAATATGCTCAAACAAATGAAATGATGCTAAATGCAGAAGATAGAGTAAGAGAGATTTCTCTATATCTATGGTTATCATTCAAATTTCCTGATTTTTTTCCTGATACAGAACAAGCTATAGAAGCTAGAATAAGGTTAAATAGATTTATAGAGTCATCTCTAAAACAAGGTAATTTTATCAAGCAGTGTCGAAGATGTGGTAAAACACTTAACTTTACATATAGATTTTCTATATGTGATAGATGTTTTAGTAGAAGAGTTTCTAAAAATAGCTAACCAAAGAGTCATAGGTCAAAATTTCTTAAACTAGTGCCTATCTTATGCTAAGTGAAGTTTAATAGAAATATTTAAACTTATTTTGATATAATTCGCCCTTAAATTGTTGTCTCACCAAAGAGTGTTGCAACGACCCCTATTATTGGGAAGAGCAAAATGCTAGAGCAGGTTAGTTGCCTGACACAAAAAACTATTACAAAAGGTAACAAAATGAAAAAAGGTATTCACCCTGATTATAAAGATTGTGAAGTAACATGTGCTTGTGGAAACAAGTTTGAGATTAGAACAAACAAAGAGAAGATGACTATTGATATTTGTAATCAATGTCACCCATTCTTTACTGGTTCTGAAAAAGTTGTTGATGCTGCTGGTAGAATTGACAAATTTAAGAAAAAATATAATCTTTAATTGATAATGGGGTTATTAGACCCCTATTAAATATGCTAAAATTTATCCCTACCCCTATTGGAAATCCCCAAGACATTACTATTCGAGCTTTACGAGAATTTGAGAAAGCTACACTATTTCTGTGTGAAGATACACGAGAGACTAAACGGTTATTGAGTATATTGGCTGAACGATTTGAGTTTATTATACCCAATGCTCAATTTTTATCCTTTCATGAACATAATGGGAAAGTCCGACTGCTTGAAATATCTGCAAGATTAAGTAGTGAATATGTAGTATTTGTTAGTGATGCAGGTATGCCTATTATCTCTGACCCTGGGCAGATATTGGTTGAGTATTGTCAAGAAAATGGGATAGAGTATGATGTTTTACCCGGAGCTAGTGCTGTAACGACGGCATATGCTGCTAGTGGATTTGAAGAGGGGATATTTACCTTTTGGGGATTTTTACCTCATAAAGGAACTCAACGAAGTTTACAACTTAATGAAGTTATGAATAGTGATACTAATATCATTTTATATGAAGCACCTCATAGGATAGATAAACTAATTATGGAGATAGCTAGTATAGATAAAAATAGAGAGCTATTTTTTGCCAAAGAGCTTACTAAAAAATTTCAGAACTATTATAAAGGAACAGCCCAAGAGATTTTAACACAATTTGAGAGTATCAACTCCAAAGGGGAGTGGGTAGTAATAATTAGAGCTCAAAAAAGTAAGCAACAAGTACTTCATCTCGAAGATATTTTAGAATTTGATATGCCCCCCAAAATCAAATCTAAACTTTTATCTAAAATCACAGACCAAAGCGTCAAAGAGTGGTATCAAAAACTTATCTCCAAGTAATCTTCAATTAACATAAAAAATACAGCATTATTTTGATAAAATCTTTCTTATGATTATTTATGGAAAACAAGTCTGTCTATATGCGTTAGAATTGCATGAGGCATTGATAAAAACAATTTATATAGCAAAAAAAGGTATTTTACCACAAAAGCTTTATGACCAATACAAATCTCGTATAAAATTTTTAGAGAATAAATGGGCTCAGAGCATGGCAAAAGGTGGTAATCATCAAGGTATTTTAGTTGAGATAGAGGAGTTTTCTCAATCTAATTTGACAATAATGAAAGAGAATAATTTTATTTTATTGCTTGATGGTCTGACGGATAGTGGTAATATTGGAGCTATCGTTCGTACATCTTTTGCTTTGGGTGTAGATGGTATTATTGCTACAGGTGTCAAATCTCTCAATCTAGCATCAGTGGTTAGAACTAGTAGTGGAGCTTTGTTAGATATGCCTTTTATGATTATCCCCAATTCATTAGATGTACTCAATGAACTAAAACAGGTTGGTTTTACACTTTATGGTGCTTCTATGAATGGTACTTCTATAAACAAATGTCAATTTAAACAAAAAAAGGTACTAGTTTTAGGCTCAGAAGGGGATGGTATCTCTAAACGAGTCAAACCAAAAATAGATGAGATGGTCTCAATAGAGATGAAAAGAGAGTTTAATTCTCTTAATGTAAGTGCAGCAGCAGCAATTTTAATAGATAGGATGAGATATGCAGTTAAATGAGTTGATAGAGAGTGAAGGATTAGAGATTGTTAATGAAAAGACCAATATATCAATCGATAATTTAAAAAAATTAGTAGATTTAGATTTTGAGGGTCTAAATCGTGTTAAAGCATTAGGGTTTCTCAGTATTTTACAACGAGAGTATGGTATAGAGGTAGATACTATAGAGGATAGTATTAAAAGTTATTTTATAGAACATACTCCTAATGATACTGAACCTGTCTTAGTCTCTATGGACAAAGTAGATAATAGTTCTGGGTTTTTAAAATGGATTATCATATTTATTATTTTGGGTGGAGTTTGGTATTTGTATAGTATTGGTAAATTGGATAAATTTCTAAATAAAAGTACAAATAATCAAGAGACTAATTTAACTGATATGGAAGAGTTAAAAAGTAATACAAATAATGTGAGTGAAGATAATGCAAAAAAGAGTGTTATAATTAAACAAGAAGATAATGAGACCAAAGTTGAGATAAATACAACTCCAATAATAGCATCTAAAGAAGAGACAAAAGAGCAAAATAAAACTGAATTAAATACGAGCTTAATAGCTACTACCAAAAATAAAGATAGTGTAAAAATAATAGTAGAGATACCTAAAAAGAAGAACAGTACTCAAGAAGAGAACAAAACTATTACTATTAGTAAGGATGCAGGAGTTGAAGCACCAAAAGAGCCTAGTGAAGTAATCAATAGTGATACTATAACAGTAGAAACAGATGAAATGAATAAAGCAGGTGATACAAATCAAACTATTACCAATATCACAATTAATCCTACACGAGGTATGTTATGGTATGGATTTATCAATATTGATACAGGAAAGAAAAAAGAGTTTATGAAAAATGAGTCAACTCCATTTGACCTAAAAGGTGGGAAATGGATTTTAACAACAGGTCATGGATTTTTGGATGTAGTCTCAGATATAAAAACAATGTCTATAGCAGATAGAAGAAGACACTATTTTTATATAGATAACAGAGAGATTAAAGAGATAACTAGAAAAGAGTTTAGAAAATTAAATCACGGAAGGATGTGGTAAAACCAATGTTTGAAGAGATACAATTTGAAAAGATAAATAGACTACCAAAATATATTTTTGCAGAGATTAATGATTTGAAAATGGAAGCTAGACGCAGAGGTGAGGATATTATAGATTTCTCTATGGGTAACCCAGATGCCAGAACACCTCAACCCATTATTGATAAATTATGCCAAACAGCTCAAAGAGATAAGACTCATGGATATAGTGCTAGTAAAGGTATATATAAACTACGCCTTGCAATGGCAAATTGGTATAAACGAAAATATAATGTAGAATTAAATCCCAATACAGAAGTTGTAGCAACTATGGGAAGCAAAGAAGGTTATGTGCATTTAGTTCAAGCAATATCAAATCCAGGGGATGTAGCAATTGTTCCAGACCCTACCTATCCTATTCACTCACAAGCATTTATATTAGCAGGAGCTAATGTTGAAAAGATGGAGTTAATATTTGATGAAGAGACTTTTGAGGTAGATGAGGATATATTTTTGGCTGATGTAACAGAAGCATTAGATAACTCACTCCCAAAAGCAAAATTTTTAGTATTAAATTTTCCTCATAATCCAACAACAGCTACAGTAACACCTCAATTTTATCAGAAAATTGTGGCTCTTGCTAAAGAAAAACGATTTTATATTATCTCTGATATTGCATATGCTGATATATCATTTGATGGATATAAGACTCCATCAATTCTCGAAGTAGAAGGGGCTAAAGAGGTAGCAGTAGAGGCTTATACTCTGTCCAAATCATATAATATGGCAGGTTGGAGAGTTGGGTTTGTTGTGGGTAACAAAAAACTAATCGGTGCATTACAGAGTATCAAATCATGGCTTGATTATGGTATGTTTACACCTATTCAAGTAGCAGCTACTGTAGCATTGGATGAACATGGATATGTACCCCAAGAGCAGATTGTACCTCTATATCAAAAGAGACGAGATGTAATGTTAAAAGCATTTGCAAATGCAGGTTGGAAAATGGGCAAACCTAGTGCTACTATGTTTATTTGGGGTAAAATTCCTGAAATTTGTCAAGATATGGGAAGTTTAGAGTTTTCCAAAAGATTGCTTGTGGAAGCAGGAGTAGCAGTTAGCCCTGGAATTGGATTTGGGAAATATGGTGATAATTTCGTACGGATTGCTTTAATAGAAAATGAAAATAGAATAAGACAAGCATCACGAAATATTAAGAAGTTTTTAAAAAAAGTTGAATTGGAGCAAAAATAGTATGATAAAAATTGGAATTCTAGGTGTTGGAACAGTGGGGGCGAGTGTTGCGAGTATTTTAGAGACCAATGCAGATATTATCGAAGCAAGAGCTGGTAAGAAAATCATTGTCAAATCAGGAGTAGTTAAAAATCTCTCCAAAGATAGAGGAGTAGATATAAAATTATCTGATAATCCTTTAGATATAATTAATGACCCAGAAATTGATATAGTAGTAGAGCTAATGGGTGGTGTAGAAGAGCCTTATAAATTAGTAAAACAAGCCTTGAGAAATGGTAAGGCAATAGTAACTGCTAATAAAGCACTATTAGCATATCATAGATATGAACTCCAAGAGATAGCAAAAGATATTCCACTCATGTATGAAGCAAGTACTGCTGGAGGTATTCCTATTATTGGAGCATTAAGAAATGGGTTAAGTGCTAATCATATCAACTCTATTCAAGGTATTATGAATGGAACAACCAACTATATGCTAACCAAAATGATAAATAATGGTGCAAAATATGATGAAATCCTAAAAGAGGCACAAGATTTAGGATATGCAGAAGCTGACCCAACATTTGATGTAGGTGGATTTGATGCCTCTCACAAACTTCTAATTTTAGCAAGTATTGCCTATGGAATAGATGCTAAGCCTGAAGATATTCTGATAGAAGGTATAGAAAATATTACTCAAACAGATGTGACTTTTGCCAAAGAGTTTGGATATGAGATTAAACTACTAGGAATTGCCAAAAAGGTAGAAGCAGGTATTGAGCTTAGAGTTCATGCTACTATGATACCACAAACAAGTATGATAGCTAAAGTAGATGGAGTCATGAATGCTGTATCTGTTGTAGGTGATAAAGTTGGTGAGACTATGTATTATGGAGCAGGAGCAGGAGGAGATGCAACTGCTAGTGCTGTTATAGCTGATATAGTTGATATTGTTAGAGGTAATCATGTTCCAATGCTTGGATACAAAAGAGGTTTAGAGGATGGATTAAAATTACTTCCAATAGATGATATAGTGACAAACTATTATCTTAGAATGGAAGTAGATGACAAATCAGGGGTACTTGCAAAAATCACTACAGAGTTAGGAGAGTTTGATATATCTATTGAATCAATGCTTCAAAAAGCTCATAGAAATGAGAGTAGTGTTAAGTTGCTATTTACTACACATAAATGTAAAGAAGCCAAGATACAAGAAGCTATAAAAAAACTAAAAAAACTCTCTTGTGTTCATGGTGATATTGCTATGATGAGAATAGAAAAATAAGGAATAAAAATGGCAAAAGAACACTATTTTGATATAACAGCTAAACTAGATATGATGGAGATGAAAAATGCTATCATTATGGCACAAAAAGAGTTAAACACACGCTTTGATTTTAAAGGTGTAGTAGCAGAAATTGATTTAAATGAAAAGGCGAAAACTTTAAGTCTTAGTAGTTCTAGTGAACAAAAAATAGATGCACTCAAAGATATTGTTATATCTAAACTTATCAAACGAAATATTGCAGGTAAATCTCTTGAAGAGGTGAAAACAGAAGGGATTAGTGGTGGAAATAGTAAGATTATCTATAGGATAGTTGATACTATTGATAAAGCTGAAGCTAAAGAGATAGTCAAAGCTATTAAAGCAATGAAGATTAAAGTTACTCCATCTATTCAAGGTGATGAGGTTCGTGTTAGTGGTAAAAAGATTGACGATTTACAAGCTGTAATGACAAAAGTTAAGAGTTTGGAGTTAAAAGCACCTCTAGTTTTTGGAAATTTCAAGTAGAGTTGATTTTCTAACGCACAAAAAGAGATAAAAGATAATGTACTTAAATAATTTGGAAAAAATATGCAAGATTAACTCATTTACACAAAATAAAGTTGGTGTAGATAGAGTTGGAAAACAGATGATAGAGTGGCTAGAGGCTATTGGATTTGAGACACAAATACATGAGAGAACAGCTATTGGTAATCATCTATTATTTCTATCACCTAAAGTTGAGGGTACAAAAATACTTCTACTTGGACACAATGATACTGTATTCCCAGAGGGTAAATTTGAAACATTTAGCCAAGATGAGAATTGGGTATATGGAGCAGGTGTTTGTGATATGAAAGGTGGTAATATCGTAGCCCTAGAAGCTCTCAAAAATATATATAAACAAAATGGCAAAATAGAAAATATAGATTTTCTACTTGTAAGTGATGAAGAGAGTGGAAGTGATGATTCCAAATTCCTAACACTTAAAATTGCCAAAAATTATGATTACTGTTTCGTTTTTGAAGCAGCAGGAGAGAACCTAGAGGTAGTTACAGGTAGAAAAGGGGTTGGTACATTTACTATTACAATAGAAGGAAAAGCATCTCATGCAGGTACTAGCTATACAAAAGGTGTTAATGCCAATTTGGAGGCTAGTTATAAACTTATAGAGCTAACCAAACTAACTGATTTAGATATAGGAACAACAGTTAATGTTGGTAAAATCAAAGGTGGAATTGGTGCTAATACTATTAGCCCTAGTTGTGAATTGGTTGTAGAGATACGATACAAAACCAATAAACAAAGAGATAAACTGCTAAAAGCATTAGAGGATATTACAAATAAATCATATATAGAGGGTACGGTCTCTAAATTAGATGGACTTATTCAACGAGATGTAATGGAAGAGTCTCCTAAACAGTTAGAATTAATATCCAAATTAGAAGAGATAACAGCTCAATCAATACCTACAGAACAAAGAGGTGGAGTAAGTGATGCTAATCATATCGCTTCTTGTGGTGTAACTACACTTGATGGATTTGGTCCATTTGGAGATGGTGACCATACTATCAAAGAGAGAGCTTTAAAAAGTAGTTTTGAACAACGAATTAATATGATGAGTCAGATTTTGGAATATTATCAGAATAAACTCGACTAAGGCAACTCCTAGAAATGATTGCCTTGCCTATGAAAAACATCATAAAGCTATTTGGGTATTTATTCCATTGAAGTAGCCTAATCAAGATAATAGTTCAGCTTTTCCAAAATAAAATCCTTGTGAATAATCAACACCCAAATCACATAGAATATCAAAGATTTTTTCATTTTCTACATACTCTGCAATAGTTTTTATATTTACTTTTTTAGCAAAATCTACAATAGTCTCTACCATATTTTTTGATAATTCATTTTTTTCTATATTTTTAATTAGGCTACCATCTATTTTTATATAATCAGGATGATATTTAAGCACCCTAGAGAAATTGGATAACCCTGTTCCAAAATCATCTATAGCTATCTCTACTCCAAATTTTCGTATCTTTTCTATAAATTCTTGAATGATTTTACTATTTGTAATATTTTCATCTTCTGTAAGTTCTACAATAACTCTATGAGCATCTACTTGATATTCTCGGAGTAATTTAATAAACTCTTCTTGAGTTTTGGGTTGTGCTATATCTAGTGCAGAGAGATTTATAGATATACTCATTTGGGTATTAGTAAGTGCTTTAAAAGAGTTTTGAAAGACCATTGAGGTAATTTTAGTGTAATATTGCCCTTTTTTTGCAGAATTTAGAAATAAAGCAGGTGATAGTATATTATTGTTACTATCAATTAGTCTAACCAATGACTCATATTTATCTATTTTTTTTGTCCGATTATTGACAATTGGTTGAAAGTACGAGATGATATTATAGGACTCAATGGCATTTTTGATTGTATTAAATATTTGAATATGTTCTAGTGCATCTTTTTGATTTTTTTCTCTTAGTCCATTAGCAACAATAAAACCTTGTTTGGTATTCATAAGCTCTTTTATCCCGATTTGTGCATCTGCAAAAGCATATTTTCCATAAGCAAAACTAATAATTATAGAGAGGTCATAGTTGATAGATTTTATATGAATTCTATTATCCTTATTGATACTTTGTTTTAGATTTTTGAGACATTTGATAATTTCAGGAATACTCTTTTTGCAATCTTCAATCTTTTTAGCAAAGGCAAATTGCCCATCTTCTAGTATATATATTTTTTGAAAATTCTTTTGACTGGGTTGAGCCTTGAAAATCTCTTGAGCAAATCTTTTTTCTATCTCTTGGGTCTGCTCTTCTCCTATTGATGATTTGATATAATCAAAATGTTCTATTTGAATAAGTCCGATTACTGCTTCATCTGATAGCTTTAGAAAATCCAAAAGTTGTTTTTTGGGATGTATAATATCTGTAATTAAACTTCGCAAAGAGATATACTCTTCTACCTCACCTCTCTCATTTAGAATTGGTTTAATTGTAGATTTGACATAATATAACCCATTGTCTTTAGTTCGATTTTTTATAATACCTTGCCATGTCTTTTTTTTGTTTTTGATAGTATCCCACAAGAGTCGAAAAGTCTCTTTGGGTGTATCTTTTGCTCTAATGATATTATGATTTACTCCTATAAGTTCATCTTGATGATAACCTGAAATCTTACAAAAAGCATCATTAGCATAAGTGATAATACCTTTTGGGTCTGTTTTGGAAATAAGAATACTTTTATCTACAATCTTTTGATACTGTTTCCAAAGTTTTACTTTGATTTCCTGATTTTTTTTATTTTCTATCTCTTTTATTATGTTAGTAATGGTTTTTACAAACTTTTCTCTTTGAAAAGGTTTTAGAATATATTCATATATACGATAGTGAATACTTTTCAATAAATATTCTGTATCTGTATAAGCAGATATAATCAAAATAGGAATCTCTTTGTCTATTGCTCTTATCTTTTCTATCATATCTATACCATTAAGTTTTGGCATATTAATATCAGTAATAACTAAATCAAATTTATTTTCTTGGAATATCTTGTATCCATCTTCGCCATTGTTTGCGATAATAATGTGATTAAAAAATTGTTTCAAAATAATATAAGTTAATTCTCTTGCCTCTAAATCGTCTTCGATATAGAGGAGTTGTAAGTTATTTTGTTTTATTGAACATATTGGATTATACATGATTGTTTTCTTTCAACTATATGAGATATTTTTTACTATTATACATTGTAAATGTGATTTATTTGTTGTTTTATAATATAATATCATTATATTATAATAAGCTTTTACAGAGTACAAATATGATACTATTCTCATAGTTTAATAAAGGAATATGCTACTTATGTTTAATATACTGCAAAACTACTTTGATAAAAGTAGTGCTATAACTATTTTTGTTCTTTCTCTACTTTCATTTTATCTAATTATTACACTTTGGATTTTTATATATAGATTTTTTTCTCTAAAACAAAAAATTAATACAGAACAGCACTCTATCAAAAAACTTTATATGGGGCGTACAAAAACTGTAGATAATAACTCTTTACTTTTTACATATCTTAGTAAAGTATTAATCCCCAATAGAGCTATTTTTTCAGTAGCCAAGAACTCTTCTATTCAACAAGCAACTAGTGGATTAACTGCTCTATCTATTATTGCATCGACTTCACCATTTATTGGACTATTTGGTACTGTTGTAGCTATTTTGGAGACATTTTCATCACTTGGAACACAAAAAGGAAGTAGTATTGCCATTGTAGCACCTGCTATCTCTGAAGCATTAGTAGCTACAGCTGCTGGTATTGCTGTAGCTACTTTTGCATATACATTTCATCTAATACTTAAACGAAAAGCATATGAGTTAAGTATTTTATTAGAAAATCAAGCAGATTTAATACTCTCCCAAAAGGCTTAGAATTATGTATGTATGGGATGAAGAGCCTGACTTAAATATCACACCTTTAATTGATGTCATGTTAGTATTAATGGCTATTTTTATGATTACAATTCCTGTAATGCAATATCAAGAGCAGATAGAGTTACCAGATGGAAGTAAAACAATGAAAGTAAGTAATGAAAAAGCCTTGGTTGTAGAGATAGATAAAGAGTTAAATATTCATTATAATAACAGTGATTATACTATGGATAGTTTTCCTGATGCATTTAGACTCAAAACTAGTGAAATGGATAAAAATAGACCAATATATATCAATGCAGATAAAGAGATAGCTTATGAAAATGTGATATATCTTCTCAAAGTAGTAAAGCAGAGTGGATTTAAAAAGGCATCACTTCTAACGCTATGAATAAATTAATAAGTGGAATTATAGCTATTAGTATCTATTTAGGACTTATTTTTTTAATCCTACTCTATTATAATGTACATGAGATAAAAGCTAAAAATTATGTAGAGAAAAATTCGAATAGAGTAACAGTTACACTAGTCAATAGTGATAAAACGGTATTTAATAAAAGCTCAAAAGTATCAACTCCAACTAAACCTCGTAGAGTTCATCATCATATTAAACCCAAAAAAGCTCATATATCTCATATCGTTCCTCCAAAGCCCAAAAAAGTACTTACTCATCTCAAACCAAAAATCAAAAAGTCCAAAAAGATATATACTCCTACAAAAAAAGAGATAAAAGCTAAAAAAGTAGCTAAAGAGAGACTCAAAAGATTAGAAATACAAAGAGTAGCTAATATCAAAAAAGCTAAAGCTAAAAGAGAAGCAGAAAGATTAGCTCAAATATCCAAAGAGAAAAAGAAAAAAGCAGAAGCAAAAGCAAAAGCTAGAGCTAGAGCTAAAGCTATAGCAAAAGCTAAAGCAGAACGAATTAAAAAAGAAAAAGAGAAAAAAAGATTGGCTAGGATTAAAGCAGAAGAGGATAGAAAAAAAAGAATAAAAGAACGCTCAAAAAACTTATTCTCTTCTGTAAATATAAGTAGCCCTAAAAAAGCTCCAAAAACTCCACCAAAAGAGCCAAGTCGTATTAGACACAACTCTAGTGTAGCAGATAGAATTAGAAATACACATCAAAGTGGTAGAGTATCAAATAGAAATAGAGAAAGAGGTGTTCAAAATGCTTATATTGCCAAAGTACAAAAACAACTAAATAATTGGAATGCACAGAGTAATTATAAAGGTCAAAGTGCAAATATTATGCTAACTATTATGAGTAGTGGTAGATTTAGATATACTATTAATCGTTCTAGTAGTGGAGCTTTGAGTAGTGGTCTTAGAGAGTTTCTTGAACAGTTAAATCGTATTGGATTAGGTCAACATAATAAATCTACTCCCTATAAAATTAGTGTTACATTTAGGGCGAGGTAGAGGCTTATAAAGCCTCTTCATCCTCTTCACCAGTACGAATACGAATAGTTTTTTCAATATCTGTTACAAAGATTTTACCATCTCCAATTTTACCAGTTTGAGCTGTTTTCATAATAGTCTCAATCGCCAATTTTTCATATTTCTCACCACTTACTACTATCTCTATTTTGACCTTTGGAATAAACTCTACAATATATTCAGCACCTCTATATAGTTCAGAGTGACCTTGTTGTCGCCCATAGCCTTTAACTTCAGAAATTGTCATTCCCTCAATTCCTGCTTCTACTAGAGCCTCTTTTACATCTTCTAGTTTAAATGGTTTAATTATTGCTTCTATTTTTTTCATTTTTTCTCCTTTAGATTTTATATAGTTCTCTTAAACTCTGGATAGGCTTCCATACCACACTCAATAGAGTCAATACCTTCGAGTTGCTCCTCATCATCTGCTTTGAGTTGAAATATTTTATTAATAATAAAAATAACTATCCATGAGATAGGAAATACTATACTTCCGACTATAATTATACCTTTTAGTTGAGTTATAATGCTTATATCTGATGCAAAAATTCCAACTGCTATTGTTCCCCAAATACCATTTACCAAGTGAACCGATAATGCACCAACAGGATCATCAAGTTTAAGTTTATCAAAAATAGGAACAGCCCAAACAACCAAAGCACCACCAATAAATCCAATAACCAAAGGAATATAGATATTATACAAATCAGGTCCTGCTGTAATTGCTACAAGTCCACCCAATGCACCATTTAGTATCATAGTAACATCAAATTTTTTATATCTGAAATATGTAAGTATCCAACCTGCAATTGCTCCTGCTAATCCTGCTGTATTGGTATTCATAATGGTTAGTGCTACGCTATCAGCACTCTCTTTTGATGCTATTGTTCCAACACTTCCACCATTAAATCCAAACCAACCAATCCATAATAAAAATGCACCAAGTGTTACCAAAGGTATATTAGATGCAGGAATAACCTTGACTTTACCATTTTTGTATCGTCCACGACGAGGTCCCATAATCAAAATAGCTGCCAATAAAGCCCATCCACCAGTTGAGTGAATAACTGTTGAACCTGCCAAATCATGCATAGCTGAAATATCAAAAACTGTTCCTGACAAGAAGTTTACACCCCATGTGATATTGACAATAGTAGGATATATAAAGGTTCCCACAGCTACAGTAAATAGAGCCAATGGTAGTATTCGTGACCTCTCACTAACACCACCACTCATAATATTAACTACTTTTCCTACAAATGCCATTTGAAAAAGGAAAAAAGCATATTCACTCATAGTAGTTCCATGCTCTCCACCCCAAGAACCAAAGGCATAATTATATCCTACAAGTAAAAAAGATAGAGAAGCCAAAGCATAAATCATTACATTTACTGTGAGTACAGAGGTAACATTTTTGGTTCTGACTAGTCCTGCCTCTAGCATAGCAAAACCTGGTACCATAAGTATAATAAGTGTCATAGCAAAGATTGCAAAAAAGGTGTCGATAATATACGACGGATTGTCTAACATATTGTTCTCCTATAAGTTTTAGTAAATTGATTTTAGCTAAAATATATTAAATAATAATATGATAAAAATGAAGAAAATTGACTAAAAAATATACAACTATAGAACAGTCAAAAAAATATTGTATAAAAAGTATGCAGTAGTGTTCACCGAGAGTTAAATCTCGGCTTTTAATAAAAGATTATGCTTCGTTAATAGTAACTTCTACAGGAGTACCTTCCCAGATACCATGTTTCGTACAGTAACCATGAGCTACTAGTTTAAGTTTTTTCCCTGTTGGAATAATTGTAAATGTAGTTGTATTATGAGCTTTTGTGTTACCCAAAGTACCAGGTACATAAGTAGCTTGTGCTAATTTGGTTTCACCATTAAATAGAGTTATAGACTCAATATAGTGGTCAAAATCATCAGGATGAGTGTACTCATTACCCATTTTTACAGTAACTTCAAATGGTTCACCTTTTGTTGCTGTATCAGCACAGTGAATAAATGGAGAGTGTCTATCTATTAGGTCTTTTTTTGCTTCTCTATCAATTTCAGATATATCTTGGTATTTATTAATTTTTGGCATTTTAATTCCTTTTAATTTCGTTTTATACTAGAAGTATAGCAAATTTTATTTCAAATAAGATAAGAATTATCCGATTAATATCTATTTTAAACTAAATTGTAAATCTTCTGCCCATTTATTTAATATTTTTTTATCTTTTATAGATAATTTAGCATTCTGATGTAACCACAGATAGCTAGGTAAAGGCATACGAATTTTGATAGCTTTTGGAATTTTTTCTAATATCTTAATCTTTTTCTCATTATTATAACTATTCCATTTATCAAAATTAAAAACTTTTCGTCCATTTTTTACATGTAATTGTACATACCATAAAGCTGGTGCAATATGGTCATACCAAGGGTATTTGACATGATTTGAGTGACAATCTGCACAAGAACGGTTTAAAATATCTATTATCTCTTTGGGTGCTTGAAGTTGTTCTTTGGTATTAGTTGCTAGAGTTTGAGGCACATCTAGTTTGATAAACTGTATAGCCATTAGTGGGAGTATAACCCATAGTATTAGATTTTTCATAATGATATTATATAGGATTTTTTTTAATTCATGATTTTTTGATAAGCTTTTAAAATATAATCAAGTTTCTATTGGATATTATTAAATAAAATTAAGGAATTAAAAATAATGAAAAAATTATTATTAATATTGACATTTACTTTAGGTATTAATGCTGATATATCTCTACCAGATAACTTTATAACCGATTTCAATCAGACAATTACTAATGATAAAGGGAAAGTAATTAGGTATATAGGTAAAGTCTCATTCAAACAAGAGAAGCAGATTTTGGTAAGTCAGAGTGGAGCAGAACAAGAGTTTGTGAGTAAATTTTTTAAATGGAATTATAATAAACCTACGCATAAAGAGGTTTGTAGTGATGGTGTGCAACTTATAGTAATAGACCATGATTTAGAACAGGTATCTAAATACCTTATAGATGATGGATTAGATTTGCAAAAAGTATTAAAAGTTGCTCAAAAAATTAGCATGAAAGATTACAGAGCAGTTTATCAAGATGTGGAGTATCTAATTACACTTGATGATAATGAACAGTTACAAAAGATTTTTTATACTGATAGTTTGGATAATAGAGTCAAAATAATATTTATAAATATGAATTATAATATTAAAAATTTTGATAATAAAAATTTAGAGTGTGATACTCCATCTGATTATGATATTATAGAGGAGTAGAGAGGTGGATAAAGTTTTTTCATCTTTTCAATTTAATGCTGAATTTTTTATAATAATAGGATTATTTTTGATGATTAGTTTTATTATTACTATTATTATTGTTTTTTTCATATCGAAAATCAATACACTAAATGCTATATTAGACCAAGCAAAAGAGATAGATAAGTTTAAAATAGCTAAAATATCTACTTTGAAAAAAGAGTTAGAGGATATAAAGCTAGAAAAAGCAGAGTTAATCCAAGAGTTAGAATTTTTGCCAAAAAATAGAGAAGAACTAAAAGAAGCAAGAGCAAATATAAAAGAGTTAAAAAAGAATATAGAAGAGTTAAAAGAACAACTCTCATTAGAATCAAAAGAGCATCTAAAAACTTTACATAAAGAACAGATAGATTTTGAACAACTTAGTGTCCATTATGAGTTAATTAATAAGAGTTATCTAAAACTAGAAAATAGATATAATCAACTCAAAAGTAAAAATGAGACTTTGGCTAAAGAGAATGCCAAACTTCATATTCAAATGAGAGAAACTCTAATAAAAATATCAGAACAAGAGAGACAAAATTATGAGAAAATAGAGATGATAAAAGAGCATAAAGGAGAGTTAAGACAAGAGATAGAGTTACTAAAAGATTTAAACAAACAGCTCAAAAATTTAGGTCTAAAAAGCAAAAAAATTTCACAAGAGATAGATAATAGATAAATTAAAACATCTTTTTAACTCTTCATTTTTATAATATTATAATCAATTTCATCAGGATGATTTTGGATATATCTATAAGCATCTTCTTTTAAAAATAGACCAGACATTGCATATCTTAGTTTGATATTATAGTTTTCAAAAATTTTATTTTCTTGTATAAACTGTTTTGATTGGGCTTTAAAACTATTAATTTCATCCATGCCTATATTGGCATTATCATTTTTGCATTGAACTAATATAATTATACTCTTTTTTTTAAGTATTAGATTGAGTTGATTGTTTGTTGAGAAATCTCTATCTTTGCTATATTCCCAAACAGTATAACTTTGTTGTTGATACTCTTCTGCTACAAATCTTCTATAATCAGCACTATTTTCTTGAATATTTAAAAACTGATTAAATGTAGATGAAAGTTCATTATTTTTTTTTATATATACTTTCATATTATCTAATTTTGATTTAATTCTCTTAAAAAATCCCAACCCTTATCCTTTAGGATATTATTCTACATCAATATTGATATAACTCTCTTTAGTAATACCTATTTTTTGCTATTTTTGAAATTAGAATTGCTATAGTTTAATATAAGTAAAACAAAAAAATAATATTTTAATTCCCATCTAAATCTATAAAATTAAATAAATAGATACAATTTTAGATATAATGCAACATTATTATTATATCTAAAGGTGTTTTATGGAAATAATTATTGCAGGAGCAGGAAAAGTTGGTTATCATCTGGCAAAAACTCTATCTATCTATCACAATATTACTATTATAGATAAAAATTCAGAGGCTATATCTAAAATTCAAGATGATTTAGATGTATTGGCTATTCATGGTAATATAGAAAATCCTCAAATCTATTTTAAGTGTAGTAAAAAAACAGACTATTTTATAGCTGTAACTAATATTGATGAGACAAATATTATATCTGCATTGATTATAGATGATATTATAGAAGTTAACAAAAAAATTATACGACTCAAAAATAGCTTTTTTTTAGAAAGTTCTATATTTGACAAACTCAATATTTATAAAAGTATATTCTCCTCATATCATATTGCTAATACGCTACAAAAATTACTAGAGTTCCCTTATGCTAATAATATAAAAGAGTTCAAAAACTCAAATATGATAATGCTATCTGTTAGAGTAAATAATCCTGATTATATTGGTTATAATATTCGTGAAATATCCAAAGAGTTTGAAGATAGGGTATCTATTGTAGGCTTAGAGAGGGACAAGATATTTTTTATCCCAAACTATAGTGAAGTGATAAAACAAGGAGACTTACTATATATATTTGGAGTCAAAAGTGTTATACAACAGAGATATAGCAATCTTGAAACCCAAAAGACACGAGAGAAAAAAACCAAAAACTGTATTATATTTGGAGCAGACCGACTAGGTATTGAGATAACAAAAGTACTTTTGAAAAATGATTTTGAAGTTAAATTAATAGAAACTGATTTAAAAAAGTGTGAAAATGCTTCAGAAGCACTACAAGGCAAAGCTATTATTCTCAATAGTAAATATGGATGGGGTCATCTACTCAAAGAAGAGGGGCTAGATAGTGCTGATATTCTTATATCTTCAACTACCAATGATGAATATAATATCATTAAATGTATAGAAGGCAAAAAAGCAGGGATAGAAAAGGTCATAGCTATAAACAATGATAGAGAGTACTATTCACTTATGCACTCATTAGGATTAATTGTAATCCGTGGTGAAAAGATAGATACATATTACTCTATTTTAGAAAATATCAATACAGATAGCTTTGTTACCCAAAAAAGATACTGTGGAGGTAGAGCAATTACACTAAGTAAAGATGTTTCCTCAGAGTCTAAATGTTTAAATAAAAAGATAAATATACCTCAAAAGATAAAAGATATAGCAGATATTTATATTATTAAAGAGGGAGAGATAAAGAGAGAAGTTGATAATCTAATCTGTAATGAAGGAGATACACTTATGCTATTTGCAGAAAGTAATTATGATGATTTTTTAGAAAAGTGGATATACCAAGAGTTGTAAATGATAAGGGCATTGGATATGAAAGGAATAATTAAGTTCATTACTATTATTGGTACAATATTACCACTATTTTTTATATTACCTATTCTGATAGGAGTCTATTATGGTGAAAATATTTATAAATTTGTTATATTTGATATAATATTTTTTGCACTAAATGCTACTACTCTATTTTGGCTTAGAAATCACAAAATTACACTAAAAATCAAAGGTAGTATAATTGCTGTAAATATCATATGGATTATGCTAGGTATTGCAGGGGCAATACCATTTCTACTCTATACATCTATAGATTTTAGTAGTGCTTTTTTTGAGTCTATTAGTGGATTTACAACTACAGGTGCTACAGTATTTTCCGAGATAGAGGCTTTGCCTAAAATGATACTATTTTTGCGTAGTTTAACTCATTGGTTAGGAGGTATGGGTATTATCGTTTTGGGTATTGGACTACTCTCAATAGTTAATCCAACTGGAAGTTTGAGTATGTTCAAAGCAGAATCTACAGGTATATCAGTAGATAAGATAGCTCCTAAGATTAAAGATACTGCTTTGATGTTATGGATTATATATACTATTCTTACATTAGTAGATATGTTACTACTAAAATATTTTGGTATGGGATGGTTTGATGCTATTAATCATGCCTTCTCAACTATATCTACAGGTGGCTTTTCTACCAAAAATAACTCATTGGGATATTTTCATGGTAGTGCCATTGTATGGACAACTACTCTTTTTATGATAATATCAGGTATAAACTTTTTAGCTCATCTTAAATTCTTAAATAAAGACTATAGTGGATACAAAAGTGAAGAGATTAGATATTACCTCTATATATTTCTGGTTCTCTCTATATTATTAACAATAGTTCATCTCTTTTCTAATAATGTAAATATATTTGATGCTATCAAAGACTCATTTTTTACTATAGCCTCAATAATGACAACCACAGGATTTGCTACACTCAATTATGAAGAGTGGGGTCACAGTGCTGTTATGCTCATATTTATAGCAATGCTTATAGGAGGAACTACAGGCTCAACAGCAGGTGGTATTAAAGTTATACGATATATCATAGTATTTAAAAATATGTTTATAGAGATAAAAAGGGTACTACATCCTAATGCAATACTCTCTATATTTATAGATGGTAAAAAACTAAAAACTTCTCTACTTACCTCAATATTTGGATTTTTCACTCTATATGCTTTGACCACTATTGTGGTTATGCTATATCTATATGCGAGAGGATTAGATGAGATGACCTCCATATCTACAGCCTTAGCAACTGTTGGCAATATAGGGCCTGGATTTGCACTTGTAGGACCTGTTGATAATTATGGATTTTTCTCTTGGTATGATAAACTATTTTTGAGCATTGCTATGATTATTGGACGATTAGAGTGTTATACCATCTATCTGATGTTATCCAAAGAGTTTTGGAAAAAATTTTAAATGCAACGACTTGATAAATATCTAGTAGAACAAAACTACTTTGAGAGTCGAAATCGAGCCATAGATGCGATAAAAAGAGGTAAAATTTTTGTTGATGGAAAACAAGCTAAACCATCAACTAAATGTAATAATAACTCTAATATAGACATAGATAATGAAAAATTCTATGTTAGCCGTGCTTCTAAAAAATTAGAGCTATTTTTGGAAGAATATCATATAGAGTTAAAAAATAAAAGAGCTTTGGATATAGGTTCATCTACAGGTGGATTTGTACAAATACTACTTGAACATGGTGTCAAATCGGTAAGTGCTGTTGATGTAGGTTCAAACCAACTTCATTATTCATTAAGAGATAATACCAAAGTAAAGATTTTTGAAGAGACTGATATTAGAGATTTTCAAAATGATACCCCTTTTGATATAGTCACTTGCGATGTATCTTTTATATCTATTTTACAGATTATAGATGATATTAACCGTTTGAGTAAGAGTGATATGATTTTACTATTTAAACCACAGTTTGAAGTAGGCAGAGGAGTTAAACGAAATAGTAGGGGTGTAGTAGTGGATAAAAGGGCTATAAAAGAGGCTATAGAGAGATTTGAGAGCAAAACAAGTGATTTAAAGTGGAAATTATGTTATAGTACGCCCTCAAAATTGTCAGGTAAATCTGGCAATATCGAATTTGTATATCATTTTAGGAAACAATGAAGCTCATAAACACTATTAAATCTATAGCCATAGGCTCATTTGACGGTATTCATATCGCTCATAGAAAACTTATATCTAAAGTTCAAGCTGTTGTAATTATAGAAAAAAATCATGCAACTATTACCCCAGGATATAGAAGAAGTGAGTATATAGATAAACCCTCTTTCTTTTATCATTTTGACTATATCAAATCACTATCTGCAAAAGAGTTTATAGCAAGACTTAGAGAAGATTTCCCACAATTAGAAAAAATCATTGTAGGATATGACTTTGCTTTTGGATACAAAAAAGAGGGTAATACCACCCTACTCCAAAAGCTATTTGATGGAGAAGTTATTATTATAGATGAGATTAAATATAAAAATATTTCTATTCACTCATGTACTATTAGAAAATATATAACCCAAGGTAATATATATATGGTCAATAAACTTTTGAACCATAGATATAAAATAAATGGAAAGATTATTAAAGGACAAGGATTAGGTAAAAAAAAGCTTGTACCTACACTCAATCTAAAAGTTTATAACTATATATTGCCAAAGAGTGGAGTTTATGCTACAAAAACGCTTATAAATAATCAATGGCTACCTAGTGTCACTTTTCTAGGACATAGAGTTACTACAGATGGCTCTTTTGCTATTGAGACTCATATTATAGATATAGATATAGGAGTAGTAGAGGGAGATATATCTTTGAAGTTTATATCATATATTCGTGGTAATCGAAAATTTGAGGGATTAGATGCCCTCAAAAAACAGATAGAATATGATATAACCTTATCTAGGA
>Ga0256913_10000246_pt1 | contig 26992 bp, 28 predicted proteins | sample Axial_MatmetaG_FD_185970 | JGI IMG/M metagenome (GOLD analysis project Ga0256913, IMG submission 185970) | Deep-sea worm associated microbial mat communities from Axial Seamount, Juan de Fuca Ridge, Pacific Ocean - Axial_Mat | ecosystem: Environmental > Aquatic > Marine > Oceanic > Microbial... | reverse complement strand
TAAGGGGCAGTTTCCTTTCTATATGAGACTTGGCAAGATAGAGTCAAGCTGGTTCTCTAGGGAGAAAAAAGGGGAGTATTACGATAGCATAGGTAGATTAAAGTGATAGAGTCTAAACATATTGAAACATTTGAAGATATAGTCGGCAGAGAGAATATATATAGTGACAAAGCTCATCTTATAGCCTATAGCTATGATGCTACCCGTACTAGGTATGAGCCTGATGCTGTGCTCTTCCCTCGACATGAACAAGATGTAAGCGATATACTCAAATATTGCAACAAGCACCAGATAGTGATCACCCCTAGAGGTGCTGGTTCTGGCTTTACTGGTGGTGCATTGCCATCAAATGGTGGTATCATACTTGGTATGGAAAAGCATATGAACAAGATACTAGAGATAGATTTTCAAAATATGGTAGCTGTAGTACAACCAGGTGTCATCAATATGGATCTCCAGAGAGCCGTAGAGGAGGTGGGGCTATTTTATCCACCAGATCCTGCTAGTGAAGAGTATTGTAGTATAGGTGGCAATGTAAGTGAAAATGCAGGTGGCATGAGGGCAGCAAAGTATGGTATCACCAAAGATTATGTAATGGCACTAAGAGCTGTACGCCCCAATGGTGATATCATCCGTGCAGGTAAACGAACCATCAAGGATGTAGCAGGATACAATATCGCTGGTATCTTGATAGCTAGTGAGGGTACTCTAGGTATCATCACAGAGATCACCCTCAAACTCATACCAAAACCTAAATTTAATAAAGCATATATGGGTATATTTCCATCAGTTGAAAATGCTATGAATGCTGTATTCAAATCCCTTGCAGCAGGGGCGAATCCTGTAGCTATGGAGTTTTTAGATAGCTTGGTAGTAGAAGCACTCAAAGAGAAATTGGGTGTAGAGCTACCTGCAAGTGCTGGAGCACTACTCATAGGTGATGTAGATGGAAATGTAGCTGATGAAGTAGAGTTCCAGCTAGATATACTTAAAGAGTCATTTGCCCAAAATGGAGCTGTTGAGTTTGTCATAGCAGATGAGGGAGAGGATAGAGATAAGCTATGGTATGCTAGACGGAATGCCTCACCATCTATCACTATCTTTGGCAATAAAAAGCTAAACGAAGATATATCAGTACCACGAAGCAAACTACCAGAGGCACTAAATCGCATATATGAGATAGGTGATAGATACCATTTGAAAGTACCATGTTTTGGACATGCAGGTGATGGCAATATACATGTCAATGTCATGGTAGATGGCTCTAACCCTCAAGAGCTTGAGAATGGACATAGAGCTATAGAGGAGATATTTGAGCTAGTAGTAGATATGGGTGGTACTCTCAGTGGAGAGCATGGGATAGGTACAAGCAAAGCACCATTTATGTCTATTGCATTTAATGATGAAGAGTTATCTCTATTTAGAGATATCAAACAAGCCTTTGACCCAAACAATATACTCAATCCTGGCAAGATGGGGTTGCCTAGTTAAATGAAAATCTTTGACTCTATCCCACAATTCATCAAGACCTTCTATGAGGGACTCTTCGATGATAGGATAGGGTATTATGCCTCTAGTATGAGTTGGAGTACACTCTTTGCTATCATACCTATACTTGTGATACTCCTCTCTATCTTTACACATCTGCCTATATTTGATACAACTTACCATGATATACATGAACTTCTATTTGCCAATCTTATGCCAACACACTCATTAGAGATCATGAGATATATAGATGAGTTTGTAGCCAACTCTGGTAGATTAGGATTGGTTGGAGTGATCTATGTGACGATAGCTACAATTATGTTTTTTAAAGATTATGATTTTATAGTCAATGATATATTTGAGACACCAAAACGCACAGCACTAGAGGCACTTAAGACATATACTATACTTATCTTGATAGTACCTATTATGTTGGGAGTCTCATTTTATCTATCATCTAAAGTACAGTACTACCTAAACCAGAGTGAGATTACAAGCTCTATACACCTCTACTACTTTTTACCATTTTTGATGATATGGGGTACATTCTATATATCGTATCAACTATCTGCCCATACAAATATATCCAAAAGTGTAGCCCTCATCAGCTCATTTATGGCATCACTACTTTGGTATTTAGCAAAGATGGGTTTTATATTTTATGTGACAAAAAACCATACATATACTAGTATATATGGTGGTATAAGCACTCTTCTTTTTTTCTTTTTATGGATATATATCTCTTGGATGATATTTTTATATGGATTGAGATTTTGCTATCTGTTAGATAGAGGCAAAAAAAGAAATAGCTCTAGTCAATAATATCGGGTTGTTTAGACCCAAGCTAAAATTAGCTATAGGTTGTAAATATCTCTCTATACTCTTTTGAGTAGTAGTTATATCTGATGGGTAAAGCTTTGACTATACTATCTCTGCTTATGTGTTGAGTGTCAGGTGTGGCGACTATCATCGCATCAGCTTGAGATATAGGAGAGACCATGCCAGGGGATTGTGATGGTAGAGGATAGAACTTCTTGCCATCAAATCTACCCAATATGACACTAAATTTACCTGCTTTTATATCCAAATTATCGCTCATTTTAGTATAGATTGGAGTATGGTAGTATGCATTTACTCCAGATAGTTTGAGTATAATGATCTTGACAAACATCTCATAGTTTACCATTGCAGCCAATGGGTTGCCAGGTAGATTGACAATATATGTATCGCCTATCCTTCCCATTGTGGTAGGTTTGCCAGGTTTGATATCTATACCTGTAAAAAATCGCTCCATACCAAGTGCTTCGAATGCCTCTATAGTGAAATCTTTGTCGCCTACACTTACACCACCACTAGTGATGATGAGATCAGCAAATAGCACCTCATTGATAGATCTCTTTAGAGACTCTACTGTATCACCACTACTACCTATATATGTAACTTCACATCCAAGCTCTTTGGCTCTAGCCAAAAACATAGGTGCATTTGAGTTGTATAGTTGATGTGGCTCTATCTGCTCATAGTGAGCCTTTAGCTCATCACCTGTACCAAATACTGCTATTTTGACTCTACGAAATATTTTGACATGTGTTACACCTTGACTAGCAAATATAGCCAAAGTATAGGCAGTGATACGATCACCTCTATGGGCATAACTCTCACCACTACGGATATCTTCACCAGCTCTTCTGATATGTTTGCCTATCTTGATAGTAGATGGTAGATAGACACTGCTACCAACTATAGTTACATCCTCTATAGGTACTATAGCCTCTGTCCCCTCTGGTATAGGGGCTCCTGTCATGATACGGATAGCTTCACCCTCTTGTAGGGTATGGTTGCTATCATCTCCTGCATATATGATCTTGTCACTTTTGGCTATAGCTCCTTGATCTGATACTTTTACTGCGTATCCATCCATAGCAGAGTTGTCAAATCTAGGTAGATTGAAATTGGCACTATACTCCTCAGCCAATACTCTTCCCAAAGAACTCTCTATAGGAACTATCTCTGTAGATAGTGGTTCTATACTCTTATAGATAAAATCAAGTGCATTTATGATAGATGTTGCCATATAATCAACCTTTTTTTGGTGATTATATCAAAATAGAGTATAATTCACTTTTAAGGAGTGAAAATGGTTCAAGAGTCTCTACTATATCATGCGGTGATTATCAAGATATTTCTTTGGTTTCTTATACTAAATATAGCACTACCAATGCTATTTAAAAAAGATAGTGTCATTGGGATCAAAGCTGTTAGGATATCGGTCTTCATATATTCGGCACTACTGACAATGGTGGCTTTTACGGGTATGATACTATTTATGCTAGGTAGTATCCCTTGGAGTTTGGAGATGACACTTATGGTCATACTCTCTATCGTGTTGGCTACTATTGAGACTATTCGGATCAAAAAGCTCAAGGCTCTATGGATGGAAGAGAGGAGTATGGTAGCCTCATCGGCTATATATATAATCCTAGAGATATCTCTAGTAGCACTTATGATCTATATAATGATATAGGAGTTTTATATGCAGTATCTATACCATACAGAAGCAGGAGTATCTCATCTCACTTTAGTGGGTGATGATCATAGATATATATTTAGAGTCCGTAGACACAAAGAGGGAGAGAGGATAGCTCTAAGAAATCTACAAGATACCATACTCTATAGTTATGAGATCATAGGTATAGACAAAAGGGCTGTCTCCTTATCGTTGGTAGATCAGAGAGAATTGACCATATCAGCTAGAGTGGATCTGCATATAGGCTGGTGCATCATAGACCCAAAGAGTATAGAGAAGATGCTACCCACCCTCAATGAGATAGGTGTATCCAAGATCACATTCATTGAGTGTCAAAGAAGCCAAAGAAATTTCCATATAGATATAGGTAGGATCAAAAAGATACTACTCAACTCATCCCAACAATCAGGAAGAAGTGTAATGATGCAGATAGAGAAGATCGCTACTCTCAAAGAGTTTGTAGATCGCTACCCAGATAGCTATATGCTCAACTTCTCTCCTCATAAACTATCTGTAGATCACCAGATAGAGACTATTGTGGTAGGGTGTGAGGGTGGTTTCACAAATGAAGAGATAGAGATGATAGATAGTGATAGAGTAGTATCATTTGATACACCATTGATATTGAGGAGTGAGAGTGCAGTTAGTGCTATATCTAGCAAGATACTCTTGTAGATATGACTCCTATCTATATCTATTGGTATCATAGAGGAAGAAGAGAAGAGTAAGCTATCTGAAAACTATTATACTATTCTTTTTATTTATTAATATCATTGTACACTATGAAATATATTCCTAGCAAAGGAGAATTTTATGAAGTACTTTATATTTATCTATATATCTATTGTACTACTTATGGTTGGGTGTGGAGGCAAACCCGATTTGACACATAAGTATTATGATATCAAAGAGTGCAAAGAGGAGATGTCTCTTGCTGATGATATAGATGAGAGTGAGAGGATTGATATGATCATAGTATATAAGTCCAAAAGGGAGATGGAGTTATATCGTGATGGAGAAGTGGTAAAAACTCTTCCCGTATCCTTGGGAAAAAATCCAAAAGGCAACAAGATCATGAGCGGTGATAATCGTACTCCAGAGGGGCAGTATTGGATCAGAAGAAAACTATGTTCTCAGATGTACTACAGATCACTATGTATCTCATACCCAAATCCAAATGATATAAGAAGAGCAAAGGCTAGAGGTGTAAATCCTGGTGGAGATATAACAGTCCATGCGCAGCAGAGGTGGAATTCCAATGGTTATGCAGATAAAAAGATGCTCTCTGAGGATTGGACTCAAGGTTGTATAGCTGTTACGAATGAAGATATGGAAAAACTATGGTATGCTGTACGCGAAGGTGTGCCTATCATCATAAAGAAGTAGATGATGAGTAGATACTATATTTATGTGATGGTTGTCATATCACTGCTCTTGTCTGGATGTTTTGATGATGAAAAGTTGGTCTTCAAAAAAGGAAAATATAATATATTAGAGTGCAAAGAGGAGTTGAGTGTAGGTAAGGATCTGATAGAAGAGAAAAAGATAGACAAGATAGTGGTATATAAGAGCAAAAGAGAGATGAATCTCTATAGAGATAATGATAAGATCTATACATTCCGTATCTCATTGGGGAAGAGACCAAAGGGTAGAAAGATCAAAAGAGGAGATCACAAGACCCCTGAAGGATCATATACTATCACTCGAAAGATGTGCAATAGCAAATACTACCGTATGATATACACCTCATATCCAAATCATGATGATAAGATAAGAGCAAAAAAGATGGGTCTATCTCCTGGTAGCGGTATAACTATACATGCTCAACCATTTTGGAATGCTGATGGAAAAGGAGATAACTATACTCTATCTAAGGATTGGACAAATGGCTGTATAGCCATATCAAATAGCTCTATGGATATATTGTGGTATGCCCTCAAATTGGGTACACCTATAGAGATCAAAAAGTAAGGAGGATGCCATTCGATATACACAAAAGCAGATAGATAAGTATCAACGACAGAGATATATAGGATTGCTTGAGAAGGTAAGTAAAAATCTATTCAGAATGTTGCGAGATGAGAGGATAACATATACTCAATTTGCTAAAAAATTTGAAGAGCTTAGAGAGAAACAGAAATCGGTTGAGAAGATTCATCTTGATCTAGGTTACTATAAAGAGTTGGAGAGCTATATAGAGAATCTATATATAAGATTGATAATGAACGATGAGGCAGATGAGAAGCTATTTGATGATGTGAGAGAGGCTGAGATGAGCAATCTAAATCGCCTCCAAAAATTAAAAAATAGCAGTTCATACAAAAAATCTAAACACAAAAATCGTGATAAGAGTGAATATTTGGAATAAAATCCATTTTTTAGCAAAATATGAGTAATTATATATTATCATACTAAATAATATTGGATAAAGGGGGGATTGTGAGAAAAATTATAATATTGGCTATCTTTATAGGGATGAGTTCATTTGCAGTAGCAGGTGGCGAGATAGAGCCAGATGTAGTCATTGAGCCTTTAGGTGATATAGGAGATATAGATGAAGTGAAAACTATCTCCAAGATAGGTGAAGTCTATGTAGATCACAGAAGTGAACTTATGTGGCAAGATGAGCCATATGGAGATATAGAGGATGGGGCTTACAAGCACAACAAATCAGAAGGCAAAGCTGGTATATGGAGTTACTCAAAAAAGTATTGCGAAGAGTTATACTATGCAGGGTATTCAGATTGGAGATTGCCAAAAGTTAGCGAATTGGCAGGGTTATATAGTCAAAAAAACCACTTGAAAAATAACATCGCTATTGATTTTTGGACATCAACACCATCAAAAGGCAATAATTACTACTCAGTATATGCCATTATGGATGGGTTGCCATATGAACATAAAAAGATAGATACCCAATATATAAGATGTGTTAGAAGTATAGAGACTAAGCGTTCAATACTTTAACCTCTTCGACAAGAGAGATATCATATTTCTTATATACTCTCTCTTTGGCTAAATTGATCAACTCCATAGCTTCATCATAAGATCCATTGCCTAGATTGACCAAAAAGTTTGCATGTATATCACTCCAAGCCATATCACCAACTCTATACCCTTTGAGTCCAGTAGCCTCTATGAGCCTACCTGCTGCATCTCCTTTTGGATTTTTAAATATAGATCCAGCACTCGGCTCTTTTGGTTGATTGACTCTTAGTGATACTAGTTCGTTGAGTAGGGTTTGGCTAAAACCTTTAGAGACTACAAATCTTACAGCAGTAACTACTCCACTGAGTTTGGTATATCTATATCCATACTCTATCTCATCTCTATCTATCCACTCTCCATCTATCTCTATGCTATCTATGATATTGAATATCTCATAGCTTTTGACTCCTGCATTCATAGCTACCATGCCACCAACAGTTCCAGGTAGTTTTGCGAAAAATTCAAACCCTGAGATATCATTTTTCCGAGCAAAAGAGACTACTCTTCCCGTAGGCATACTAGCACCTATAGTCAATATATCACTATCTAGGTCTATGGTAGCAAACTCTCTGCCTAACATCATTAGTGGAGGTGGTTGAGTAGATAGAAGGATATTATTGGCACCACCTATGAGATATCTATCTGTAGGAATGGTGTCACCTTTTTGTATGATGAGTACCTCTGTAGGCTCTCCTATGTGGATACTTGAGTATCTGGAAAAATCTATAATCTTTGTATACATATCTATCCTTGAAAAACATATGATCTATTTTATCAGAGTTTTCTAAAATTGACTATTTTTAACTCTACAAAAACTCTATTTGGATACTATTTCAGAGCTAAAAAGTAGATCATAAGGAGAGTATAGTGGGTAGATTGACAATACTTAGTTCTGGTGCGGGTGGTACCAAATATATAACAGCAGAGGCACAAGAGGCGTTGGATAGATGTGAAGTGGTAGTATCATATACAAAATATGCCAAAGAGCTTAGAGAGATAATAGGCGATAAAGAGTTGTATACTTCAGGTATGACACATGAGATTCAAAGATGTCAAGAGGCTATAGATCAAGCAAAAAGTGGTAGAGATACTTGTATCATATCCAATGGTGATGTCAATGTCTATGGTATGGCTACCCTTATAGTAGAGTTGATAGATGAACAGGATTTGTGGGATGATGTAGAGTTGATATCTATAGCGGGAGTGACCTCATTTTTGGCGACAGCTAGTCGTATAGGAGCACCAGTTAGCCAAGATTTTGCTATCATATCACTATCAGATAGGCTTACAGATATAGATATCATAGATAAAAGAGTACGAAATTCACTAGAGGCAGATTTCATACTAGGTATATATAATCCAAAATCAAAGAAGAGGATAAGGCCATATGAAAACTTTTTGACTGCATTGAGAGATATACCGCAGAGGATAGCTATCATAGCCTCTAATGTAGGTAGAGAGAAGGAGCATATAAATATAACTACAACTACCGATCTCATAGAGCAGGGTATAAAACACCCAGATGTCACTATGTCTACACTTATAATGGTCTGCAACTCAAATACAAGGTTGACTAAGAATGGTCTAGTTTTGACTCCAAGAGGATATTTGAATAAGTATGATATGAGTGGAGATCTTATAACTGATGCGTAATCTCTGCATCTCTGCTACAGCATCCAATCAAGGCAAAACTATACTCACTACAGCTCTACTCTACTACTATAGAGAGTCTGTAAGGGCATTCAAGATAGGGCCAGATTTTATAGATCCTCAGTTTCACAAGAGAGTATCTTGTAGTGACTCTATCAACTTAGACTCTTTTATCATGAACGAGAGGGGGGTTGAGTGGATATATCACCACTATAGTGATAAAGATATATCTATAGTAGAGGGTGTAATGGGCTTCTATGATGGTGAAGATAGAGGTTGTAGTACATATAGCATCAGTAGAGTATTGGATATACCGACTATATTGGTGATGGATGGAGGTGGTAGCTATATCACTATATCAGCTATACTCAAAGGACTCAGAGAGTATAGATGTGACTCCACCATCAAAGGAGTAGTACTCAATAAAATCTCATCTCAAAATCACTATAGACTCATAGCTGATCAGATATGTAGAGATCATGATGATATAGTCATGCTCGGATGGATAGAGAAAAATCTACCATCACTGCGTGATACACATCTAGGGCTAGATCTAAGAGATATATCCAAGATAGAGGATATCAGTAGAGATGTACTCAAACATATAGATATGGCAAAAGTGTGGAGTCTATCTGATGATATATCACCTCTAAAGATACCCTATCCATTTCCAAAAGTACCCCATATAGAGAGAAAATTGGCTATCGTGCATGATGAAAATTTCTCATTTTTATACTATGATAATCTAAAATTTTTGAGTGAGGTATTTAGAGAAGTAGTGATAGTTGACTCTACAAAAGATGAGATGATACCAAAAGATTGTGATAGCATATATATCTGTGGTGGTTATGTAGAGAGTAGTGAGGCGTATGAGAGAGTAAGAGACTCTAGTAGATTTAGAGCCTCTCTTGTAGATATGAGTAGAAGTTGCAAAATATATGCAGAGTGTGCAGGGCTTCTATATCTCTCAAATAGAGTAGATGAGAAGAGTATGAGTGGTATATTGGATATAGAGTTTACTCTAGGTAGTAGGTGGAGTCGTCTGGGGTACTACTATAGTGAAGATGGTGTCAAGGGTCATGCTTTTCACTATACTTACCCTACCCAAGAGTCACTATCCAAAGCATACAATATACTTAGCAAGAGTCAAAATGGTAGAGGGGTAGAGGGTAGTTGGCGTAGTGGTGATATATATGGTACATATCTACACACTATGTTGAGATGTTATCCTGAAGTGTTGAGATTTTTGTGACAATCCATACTATATGACAATATATAGATCACAAATCACTACAAAATGTCATACTATAAGAATGAATTGATATAATATAGTATCTATTATTAAAAGGGATTATTATGATTGAGTTCAATGATATCATAGAGAAGCTAAAAGATGTACTATCCAATGAGAAGATAAAAGGGAAAGTTTTTGACAAAGATGTAGCCAATGAGCTAGGTATATCACAAACAACATTTGCCACAATGAAAAAGAGAGGTTCTATACCCTACAAGGAGTTGATGGATTTTTGTGCTACAAAAAAGCTGAGTATAAATTGGCTCTTTTTTGATCAACCTATAGAGATGTTGATAGAGGAGACCAATAAGTTCTTCCAGGTACGATATTTTGCAGATCTTCGTGCAAGTGCTGGTGGTGGTGCAGAGGTATTTGATGAGGATTATGAGATGATCTCTATAGATGAGAAGATCATACAAAATATGGTAGGGAGAGTAGATCGCAAACTAGAGGCGATACATGTAGATGGTGAATCTATGGAGCCTACCCTATATGATGGCTCAATTGTCTTCATAGATAGAGAGCAGACCAATATCAATAAAGAGGGCATCTTCATAGCATCTACAAATGCTGGACTATTTATCAAGAGGGTTCGCCAAAGAGCTGATGGCATGGTAGAGTTGATATCTGACAATAAGACATATTCACCTGAAGTACTCTCTCCTGATGAGATAACTATAGTAGGTAAAGTTGTAGGTAGTATAGAGAGTTTATGATCTCTAATGTATGATTATATAAGTTGTAGGTGGTGTCTGGAGGATAGATAGGGAGAGGCTCCCTATCTACGATATAGTATCTCTATTTGGCGAGTGCTGCTTTTGAAGCCTCTGCTACTTTTGTGAAGCTCTCAGGAGCATTCATAGCCATATCAGCCAATATCTTTCTATCTAGTTCTATATTTGCAACTTTCAAACCATGCATAAATGTAGAGTAGTTCATACCATTCAATCTAGCTGCTGCATTGATTCTGATGATCCATAATTTTCTGAAATCTCTCTTCTTCTGTCTTCTATCTCTATATGCATATACTAATGAACGCTCTAACTGCTCTTTAGCTTTTCTAAAGTGTTTTCTTCTACCGCTATAGAAACCTCTAGCTTGTTTCAATAATTTTTTGTGTCTTCTACTTCTTACAACACCAGTTTTTACTCTCATTTTTTTCCTTTACCTTTGAACTTTTTTCGACCTACTGTCGATAGTATAGGTGTCAAATATCATCTATAATATATATTTGAACTTGCCCCTTGTTGGGGGAATAGCTTACTAAATGGTTAGACTATCATCTCTTTGATATTTTTAGCATCAACAGAGTCTACATATTTTGGTGACCTCATTTTTCTATGGTGTGCACCATCTACTTTGGTAAGAATATGACTTCTATATGCAGTACCTCTTTTGATCTTGCCGCTTTTTTTAACTTTGAAACGCTTTACAGCACCTTTAACGCTCTTCATTTTAGGCATTATGGTTCTCCTTTACAGATATTTTTCTATTTTTTACAAGCTAGAAAATGGGCTGTATTATACCAAAAGTAGATTATGTGTACCTAAATATCTATAACTTTTTACTATTTGTGATAGATCTAAGATAAAAATACCCTACTATACCAGATAGTATAGAGCCTATCAATATACCCATTCGTTCGTCAACTAGACTAAAACATGTATCAGTTGTAGATGACTCAAAAGCTAGTGAGCCGATAAATAGACTCATTGTGAAGCCTACACCACCCAATATAGATACCCCATATAGCTCTCTCCAGCCCATTCCATCAGGTAGACGACCTAGACCTAGCTTGATAGCTATAGAGCTAAATATAAAAATACCCAACTGTTTTCCAAAGAGTAGACCACTTATGATACCTATCGTAACTGTATCTGTGAAATCTCTTGTAGTGACATTTGCAAAATCTATCCCAGTATTGACAAAAGCAAATAGAGGTAGTATCACATGGTTGACTGGTTCATGTAGAGAGTGTTCGAGGGCTTGAAAACTCTCTTTGTTGTTCTTGATGGGGATAAAAAGCCCCAATATTACACCTGCTAGTGTAGCATGTACCCCTGACTTGAGTGTTGCTACCCACATGATGATACCTATCAAGATATAGGCTGTATTGTTAGTGACACCTTTGTAGTTCATCCACCATAAGATAGAGATAGTTATAGCTACTATACTCAAAGCAAGAAGTGAGAGTCCAGAGGTATAAAATATAGCTATCACTATGATAGCTCCTAGATCATCAATGATCGCCAACATAAGAAGAAATAGCTTGAGAGAGCTAGGAACTCTCTTGCCAAGTAGAGATAAGATACCCAATGCAAAAGCTATATCAGTAGCAGTAGGGATAGCCCAACCCTTCATAGCTATATCGTTGCCCCAATTCAATAGAGTATAAAATAGTGCAGGTAGAAGCATCCCACCTACTGCTGCCATTGCAGGGACTACGACTTTGCTAGGATCTTTCAGCTCCCCATCTACAATCTCTCTCTTTATCTCTAGTCCAACCATAAAGAAAAATATAGCCATAAGACCATCATTTACCCACAATAGTAGAGGTTTGTCTATGACTAGCTCTCCTATCACTATAGATACAGGTGTATCTAAAAAAGCATCATAAAATGCCTTGAGTGGTGAGTTTGCTATGATCATAGCAAAGATAGTCATTATCATCAACAAAATTCCCGTAGAGGATTCATGTCGGAAAAAATTTATAAGAGAGTTTTTCAACATAATATATCTCGCTTTTGTGTTTTGAACTCAAATTATACTATTTTGACCTTGTAACTCTGGTATACTGCAAATGCTACTCTATAGTTGTGTTGTGGTTATAGTACCAAAATAGAAGTGTTGAGTTGAGAGTATTGATAGGGGATAATATTTTAGTTTGCCTACTTTTTGATAGACAAACCCCTCACCGCTACTCACTAAGAGAGTGCGAATGAGGGAAAAAATCTATAGAGGGTCTACGATAGCTCTAAAGAGGCTTTTTTCAGTAGATCATCTAATGCTATTTTTGCTAGTGCTATACTGCCATCTTTTGACATAATGGCAAATGCATGTAGATGTATCCTAGAGTCTGATCCATTACATACCATGATTATAGTTGCATTTTCTGATTTGACTTCCATAGATTGGCTATGTCCTAGACCTAATGAGTCAGTAACATCATGAATATTTCTAAAGTCTTCATTGAAACGCATAGATGTCTCATCTAGTTTTTTTACTTTGCTAGTATCTGATACCAATACCTCTCCAGTATAATCACTCAATACTGCACCCATATACCCATTAACTTTTGCTAAACTATCAAATATACTCTTATCAAGCATTTCATCTCCCTTTTTTTCTGTTTGTAATTATATTATATTATGTTAATTATAATTTGTCAATATCAAATCAAGATATTTTAAATATTGTACAAAATAAATAAAAAGCATTCTAAAAAGTAGCTCGATCATCCGAAAATAATATGAAAATATCTACACTATAAATTTCCATAAGTAAATATTAAGCAAAAATGATTATGATTAAAACAATTCATTAATATAATCATAGTTTATTAGTAAAAGTTATTTATATTATAAGAATAACAATAATATATTGTATCTGGAGATTGATTTGCAGGAAGAAGAGTTTAATAATATCATAAAAGAGGTTAATAGTGAACTTGTAAAGGTACATGATAAACTTGAGGTCTTAAGAGTAATTAAAAAAAATATTCAAAGATTTATCCCTTATAAGTGCATACGCATACTTTTGGTAGACAATGAACACCATAGTGCGACAGTTATGAAGGTAGAGGGTGATGAGCTAGATGAAAATATCTACTCTCTAGATGAGAAAGGGATACTCTCTCAGTGCTACACCTCTCGTCAGCCTCTAATGATAAATGATATATCTAGGAGTCTACTCTACAATGAAGATATAGATAGTCTTGGTAGAAAAAACATATTTAAGATATTGGTCGTACCTATACTAGATAACAAAAGCACAAAAACAGTATTGGGTATGGTGTGGATAGGTATAGATAGAGGCTTCCATCAATTCATACAAGAGGATATAGACAACCTAATAAGATTTACCAATATCACAAAGATAAAAAATCTATTTTTACTCGAAGATACTTCTGACATGCAAGAGGATAGAGATAGTTTGATAACTTGTATGGAGGCAAAAAAGACTCTCAAGATAAAGATGAAAAGAACAGAAGATTACTTCGCATCTACTATACATGATATCCGTACACCAATGAATGCGGTTGTTGGCTTTATGGAGCTTATGCTTCTTGATGAAAAAGATGAACAAAAGAGAAGCTATATCAACTCTACACTCAAGAGTGGGGAGCATATAATTGCCCTTATCAATGATGCACTAGATATGAGCAAAGTAGCAAGTGGTAAGATGACACTAGATAAGAGTATATTCTCACCCTTGATTGGATTGGGTGATATAGCTAAACTATTTCACAACAGTATGAGAAAAAATAGTATCAATTTTGGTGTATATATAGATCCTCTTATCCCAGCCCAAATCAACTCAGATCTATATAGGATCAAACAGATTGTAAATAATCTACTCAGCAATGCTCTCAAGTTCACACCAGAAGATGGAGATGTTATATTTGAAGCCAACTACGATAGAGAGAAAAATACACTAGTGATAACAGTAGAGGATACAGGTATAGGTATAGCAGAGGATAGACAGAAGAGTATCTTTAGCCCATACACACAAGAGAAGGGTTCTACTTGTAGCAAATATGGTGGTACAGGATTGGGTCTTGCCATATCTCAACAGCTCAGTATACTACTAGATGGTACACTTACATTGGATAGTGAGCAGGGTAGGGGTAGTAAGTTTACCCTTATGCTCCCTTGTGAAACACCAAATGGTATAGATACTCAAATAGATATAGATAGTATCAGAGATCTATCCATTCTTGTCTACTCATCACATGATGACCACAAACTACTCCATACTATAAAAAGATATTTTGATGCTGTAGGGCTAAAGTATGATATCTTTGATAGTGAGCTTTTTGAGATAGATCATAGTTATGATATATTAGTGATAGATAGAGATGACTCCCTACAGCATACACTTGAGGTACAAAACTATCTAAGCCAAGGAGGTAAAGCACTTCTTATCGAAAATAAATTTTATTCAAAAGAGTGCTTTTTTGATGGAGACATCAAGCTTCTCTATAGCCCTCTACTTCCTGATGTACTCTTCGATACACTCAAAGATCTAGTCTCACTAGATATCGAGGATGGATCTATAGAGGAGGGTATGAGTTCAAATGATCTACTAAAGGGTCATAGAGTACTAGTAGTAGATGATAGTATAATAAACCTCAAGCTTATGTCAGAGGTATTGAAGAAGTTTCAACTAGATGTAGTGAGTAGATACAATCCCAAAGATGCTCTTAATCTATTTGAGGATGAAACTTTTGATATAGTATTTGTAGATCAAAATATGCCTATTATGAATGGTGATGAAGCGATAAGTAGGATGAGAGAGATAGAGAAGAGAAGAGGCTCAAGACCAACCATCATATATGCACTTACAGGAGATGCAGATATAGATATAAATGATAGGATGATAAGATCAGGTGCCGATAGAGTATTTACAAAACCTCTACATATAAAAGATATATATGATTCTGTATCTAAGGCTATTTTGGCATCCTGAATTCAAATTATATAAAAAGCTATCTTGATATAGAAAGCTTCTTTTTGTTTGATTGTTTGCAGGTAGCTACGGCACAATGACTTATACTAATTTTATGATCTCTATTTGTATTGTATCCAATAGATACAAGGAGATAGTGACAATTTGCCAAGATCTCTACAAAATAGTAGGAGCTTCGATACTATCACCTAAAAAAGCATAACTTTTCCCAATCCTAGCTACAGGCTTAAATGAGATACTAAGTTGCTCTTTGTCAGTGATGACAGTATCATCTATAAATATCTGATCGACACTCAATACAATAGGTATAGTAGAGCCACCACCCAAATCTATCTCTTGATTGAGCTTACAGAAGTAGGCTGATGGTACACCCTCTATCATTGGTGGATAGTCATCAATTAGCACTTTTGTAGGGATATCAAATATCTCTGCTTCACTCTCATCTTTTCTCAATCCTTTTGAGCTAAAGTGCATCTTCTTTAAATCCTTCTCTTCTACCATACAGATAGTACATTTTTTATTGTTGCGAATATTTGCCAATGTATCTTTGGGTGTTCCGTCAGGCTTGTGTCCTACACTAATAAGCACCGATGCTGGTTGAGAGCTCAACCCAATAAAGTAGCTAAATGGAGCGATATTGACTACACCATTATCCTCTGTAACCACCCAAGCTATAGGACGAGGCAAAATAGTCTGAGCCATTAGTTTATAGTTTTCATTTATCTCTGTATCTTTTGATAGATCAAATAACATTTTATTTCCTTTTAAAAATTTAATCTGAATTATACTACATAATTCTGGTTGAGAAGATCAAAGAGGAGTATGAGCAGAGGAGAGAGTATGGAGGCTCTCTCCTCTAGCTATCGTAATAAGCAACAATCGTATATTGGTAGTTGCCTTAGTTTCTTGCCCTTATATTGTAGTCTCTACATAAGTTTTCAAACTCCAAGGAGAGTAAAAAGCTCTCAAGTACATCCCCTCTCGATACTCCATTTTGCATCTCTGAGATATAGAAATTGTACCCTTCACTATCTGGTGGTCTATTGAAAAATGAACTATACATGATATCTAAAAACTCCTCATCGCTTGTACCTCTTGCCAAAAACTCATCAGAGTAGATGAAGCTTCTAGCCAAGTCAGCTCCTGCAAGTGTACCTGTCACTAGTGAGTCAGTCCAGTAGTTGAGTCCAGCAGGCTCAGCATCTCTACCAAGTGTCTCTTTATAAAATCTCCTTGTGAAGTCTTGGATATTTTTGTTGGATCCTATATATTGATATCTTCCCACTTTGGCATCTGCATGGCTATTACCAAGAGTCCACTTACGAACTACAGCTTGATCTTTAGATGAAGTGGTACCACCACTAACTAGATCTAACTTACCATCACCATCTATATCTTTGACAGCTGGTGAGCCTTTATAGAACTGCACTATATAATCAAGATCACTATTGACCCTTTGACCATATGAGTTGAGGATAGTTATCTGGGCACCATCTACATATATGATCTCTAGCTTATTGTCTCCATCTATATCTACAGCTATAGGGTGGCTAAATATAGGGTTTGGAGTGATAGATGTAGCAAAAAGTTGATTGCCATTATGATCCCAAGCATACATATATCCATCTAGTGTACCTGCTACTATCTCTATAAAACCATCATTATTGATATCAGCAAATAGTGGTGTAGCAAATGTCCTACCTTGTGTATGAAGTGTGAATTTCTCACTACCATCATGATTCCAAACTTTAATATACTCTCCTCTTCCATCAGTAAAGTAGTTACCTGTACCATACGCTATCTCAAGATATCCATCACCATCTATATCATAAGTTATAGGGCTACTCCATAATGGTTGCTCTTCAAATTTACCTCTTAGAGTAGTAAATTCAGAATTTCCTATAGGTGCATTGAACCCTGGAGTATTTTGATCCCCATTAGGAGAGACTATATGAAAGATACCTCCTGTCTCTACTTGAGCATGAGAGTTTTGAGTTATATCAGCAGTGACTAATATCTCTGCTTGTCTATCATTGTTGATATCTGCTATCTTTGGGGTAGACCATATAGTATCAGCCATATTGATACTTACTCTCTCCGCACCAGTTAAAGCATCCAATATCCAAGTGTGTTGATCCCAACTATTATAGATCACCTCTTTTGAGCCATCTTTATCTAAGTCATATACTATAGGAGAGCCATATACTCCATCTGGTCTACCATCACCTACATTTGCACTACCACCAATGATATCTAAACTCTGATGAAACCACAATATATTGCCATTATGATCTAGTGCATATATACCACCTTTATCTCCAGGTTGTCCTACTATACCAGGGGCTTCACCTATAGTGTCACCACCTACACCTACCAAGATCTCCATATACTCTCCGCCATCTATGTTGGAGAAAAATGGTGCCGTACTTACTGAGGTAGTGTTGTATGATTTGCCTAACTCTGTATCATACATTCCTGGAAATGTCTGTGTCCACTTGATGCTACCATCATCCTCTAGACATATAAGTCCTGCTGGTCTCACCTCGTTGAGGTTTGCATCAAGACCCTTACTAGTACCTATAAAGATCTCATCTTTGCCATCATTATCTATATCAAATAGTGCTATAGATACATCCCTGATAGGACCAAAATCTAAAACTCTCTCCCACTCTGAAGCAGATTGGAGTGTAGATATACTACACCCTACCACTATCAAACTTGCAATTACTCTTTTCATAACTCTATCCCCTCTATATTATCCAAATTATGTAGTAGTATTATGAAAATAGTATCAAGTGCTTGTATTGTGGTGTTTGCAAAGAGTTTGAGTTTAACCAAAAGGTTAATCGATGACCGTTTGCAGATACCCACGGTACAATGACTTGTGCTAGTTTTATAATCTCTAATGCATAATTTGGGTTTAATGCCTATGCATCGACATGGTACCTGTATAGAGAATATCATAAAAATGATAAAAAGCTTCAATAGTATATATAATCTTTTTATAGATAAAATAGATAGAAGATAAATTGGGTATAATTTCAAACTATTTTATTTAAGACATTCAAGGAACTCTAGATTATGAAAAAAGCTATAATTACTGGTATTACAGGTCAAGATGGGGCTTATCTTGCTCAACTTCTTCTTGAGAAAGGTTATGAGGTATATGGGACATATCGCCGTACCTCTTCAGTCAACTTTTGGCGTATGGAGGAGCTGGGTATAGATGATCATCCAAATATGCATCTCATCGAGTATGATTTGACAGATCAATCCAACTCTATCAGAATGGTGATGGATATCCAGCCAGATGAGATATATAATCTTGCAGCTCAAAGCTTTGTGGGTGTATCGTTTGATCAGCCATTGGCAACAGCACATATCACTGGTCTAGGGTGTGTACATCTACTCGAAGCTATAAGAGTAGTCAATCCAAAAATTAGATTTTATCAAGCATCAACTTCAGAGATGTTTGGAGAGGTACAAGCTATACCACAGGTAGAGTCTACACCATTCTACCCTAGAAGTCCATATGGCGTAGCCAAACTATATGCTCACTGGATGGTAATCAACTATAGAGAGTCATATGATATATTTGGGTGTAGTGGGATTTTGTTCAACCACGAATCACCACTAAGAGGATTGGAGTTTGTCACTAGAAAGATCACTGATGGTGTAGCGAAGATCAAGTTGGGCAAACTAGATACTCTTGAGTTGGGTAACTTAGATGCCAAGAGAGATTGGGGATTTGCCAAAGAGTATGTAGAGGGTATGTATCTTATGCTCCAAGCTGATAAACCAGATACATATGTACTCGCTACCAATAGGACAGAGACTGTAAGAGACTTCGTCACAATGGCATTTAGAGCTGTAGATATAGAGCTAGAGTTTAGTGGTAGTCAAGAGAATGAGATAGCTATAGACAAAGCTACAGGGAAGACAGTAGTTAGAGTCAACCCAAAATTTTATAGACCAGCTGAAGTTGAACTCTTGATAGGTGACCCAAAAAAGGCGAAGAGTGAGCTTGGCTGGGAGCCAAAGACTTCACTAGAAGAGCTTTGTGCTATGATGGTCAAGGATGATCTCAGACGCAATGAAGCTGGATTTTTCTTTTAGAAGGTTTCTGTATTGACACCTCTATCTATGGAGAGTATTAGAGAAGAAGATATGCATAGTTTGCATATAGGTATAGCTATATTGATAGTAGGATTTGCTACAAGTATTATATCATACTTTAGTGGGTTTGTATCTCTATACTATATTTCATTCTCATTGATAGTAGCAAGTCTACTATATATGTTTGACTCTATCAGGAGAGATCTTGATAGAGTTTTTGATCTGTCATCTACATCTATCTATCTTATAGTTACATTTATCACACTATATGCTATACAGAGATCAAATCTATCTGATAGCTCTTTTATTACTGGGGATGCTTCAGACTACTACTGGGCTGGTGTCAGCTCTGCACTTAAGGGTGATGATATAGGGTTTTTCCTGCCACTATCTAGTGCAATCTCTGCTATAGGCTACAAGATATTTGGTCTTGGTAGCCTATCTGCTATCACTGCTATTGTCCATATAGCTGTCATGCCTATATACTATTTCCTATTTAGAAAGATAGGTCTTGCTAGTATAGTGAGTCTACTTCTTATATCTTTGATACAGATAATACCCCTTGATATATGGTTCTCAAAGACAACATTTTCTGAGCCTATATGGCAAGTTTTGGTATGGATGTTTATCTACTTATCATACAAAATTTTAGAGGATGATAGATTTAGTTGGTCTACATATGTACCGTTTTTTATACTCATCTCTCTACTGCCTATGAGCAGAGGTTCAGCAGTATTTATCTATGGAGCTATATACTTTTTGGCTATATATAGTTTTTGGAGATATGGCAAACTCAAAATAGCACTATTGATACTACTCTCTATGTTGGTATTGACACTATCTATAGAGTATACTCTACCTATCAGATATAGATACCTTATTGGGTGGCAATATAGTAGGATCATACCAGGGATAAACATCTCTGAGTTGGTTACTATATTTTATAGTGCCACTACTATATTTGTCGCCTCTATATTTGTGATCAGATGGCAAAAGAGACTATTTAGATCATTAAATCTACATCTTATATTGGTGCTTTTGGCTATCGCTATGAAGATAGTAGTCGCTCTTCTCTTCTCTATCAAAAATGGTATACCATTTATCAATCTACTACTACTCAATGAGTTTGGACTAGCTAGAGGAAATTTGGGTATCATACTAGTAGTGTTGATAATCATCGGACTAGGGAGTATCTACTATAGAGCTGCTTTCAAAGGTGATCGACTATCTCTGATCTTGGTAGTAGCCTATACGCTCTTCTCTATACCTTTTGTCATGCAAAATGTGACTATCTGGGATCAGCATGATATGTTTATATATTGGCATAGATACTACTTCTCCGAACTGTTCGCTATACATATGGTAGCATTGGCTATGGTAGCCAAACTACTCTATAGTGTTGGTAGTAGAGTGGAGATAAAAGAGAGTTATTTCATATCTATACTCTCTATAGCAGTCGCAGGAGTATTTTTCTACTCTATTAGTCTACCTCTTCATAATGTCGTCACCAAAGAGGCATCACTACCTAAGAGTTCAGAACTATTCTCTTGGATATCTGATAGATCCAAAGCCAAATCACTATCAGTAGTGTATGATGCAGATATACATTATGGTATATATGATGCAAAACAGTTGATATACAGAGGTCTATATGTGACAGGTGTAGATGTCAAAAACTATATAAAAGTCCCCAAAGAGAATCTAAATAGAGATATCGACTTCTCGCCTAAAGTATTGGATGGTGATCAGATACTATGCCTATCTACAACTAGTTGCAACCTAGATCCAGACCAGTTCACACTTGTAGATAGATTTGCTACCTCTCTATGGTGGCGTAGAAGTGGTATAGATATCTATAGACAAAGAGAGCATCTCAATATCTATGCTTATCTATATGATATAAAGCATAAATTTTCTGTAGGTAGATATATACTATTTAAAAATAGTTCAGATATAGCACATAAGCTCCTTGGTAGAGGTTGGTATAGTATAGGTAGAGAGGCTGTATGGTCTAGTCAAGATGCTGAACTCATAATCCCAAATATTTTGGAGAAGGGGAGTAGATATCAGTTGCAGTTGATATTTAATGCCTATGATCCAAACAAAGAGGGCAAGAAGAGGGTAGTGATATCTATAGGAGATAGAGTAGTAGCAGATCTAACCATATCTGAGATATATCCAGATCTATATCTGGTTGATATACCACCAGAGATAGTAGAGGGCAGTAGAGGTAAGGATATCAGAGTTCACCTCAAATCATTGGATGCAATATCCCCATATAGTATAGGAGCTTCCAAAGACAAAAGAAGATTGGGTATAGCTCTCTATTCGTTACAGTTAAATAAAATCAAAGAGTGAGATATAGATGAAATTAATCATACAGATACCATGCTATAATGAAGCGGAGACTTTGGCTATAGCGTTGGCAGAGCTACCTAGAGAGGTAGATGGATTTGATGAGGTAGAGTGGCTTATCATCAATGATGGCAGTACAGATGATACCCTCAATGTAGCTAAAGAGTGTGGTGTAGATCATATAGTCAACTTCAAACACAACAGAGGACTTGCCAAAGGGTTTATGGCAGGTATCAAAGAGTCTCTAAGGCAAGGGGCTGATGTGATAGTCAACACAGATGCAGACAATCAATATGAGGCAAAAGATATCCCTAAATTGACGAAACCTATAGTAGAACATAGGGCAGAGTATGTGATAGGAGCTAGACCAATTAGTCAGACAGAACACTTCTCTCCTGCCAAAAAATTTCTACAAAAGTTAGGCTCTTGGGTAGTAAGAAAGGCTAGTAATACCAATATACCAGATGCACCAAGTGGATTTAGAGCTATGAGCAGAGAGTGTGCCATGCAACTCAATGTATACAACAACTATACATATACACTAGAGACCATCATACAAGCAGGTCAAAAAAATATGGCAATCACCTCAGTACCTATCCGTACCAATGAAGATCTAAGACCCTCAAGACTACTATCGAGCATACCAAACTATATCAAAAAATCTGTAGTGACTATAGTGCGGATATCTGTAGTATATAAATCTTTCCAATTTTTTATGAGTATTGCAGCTATACTTTTTGGGCTAGGATTTCTACTTGGATTGAGATTTTTATACTTCTACTTTACGGGGGATGGGGATGGACATACTCAGTCTGTAGTACTTGCTGGTGTATTGATGGGTATGGGTTTTCAGACAGGTCTCATCGCTTTTGTGGCAGATTTGCAGTCAGTCAACCGTAAGCTTCTTGAAGAGATAAAGGTCAATCAAGAGGAGATCAAGATAGGGATCAAGCTTTGAGAGTACTTTTTAGCTGTGCAGATAGACCAACAATTGCAAGAAACCTATTTCATAGAAAAGTACTAAGAGAGAGATTTGACTATAGTGAAGTCATCTCTAGTGGCAAGGGGTATGCAGTTCGTATACCTAGCATACTATCAAGGCTACCATTTAAATTTTTTGGACAAGATTTCTACTTCATAAGCTATATGGGTCACTTCTTGGTGGTACTGTTGAGACCTTTTACGGATAAACCTATAGTTTTTGACTTCTATCTATCTATATATGATGTGATGTGTAATGATCGCAAACTCTACTCTCCTGATAGCCTATTGGGTAAATTTACCTACTGGATAGAGCAGAGATCTCTACAGAAAGCAGACTATATCATAGTCGACACAGACAAACTAATATCTACACTATCAGCAGAGTATGGAGTAGATCAGAGTAAATTTGTCCGTGTACCCCTCACGATCAATGAGGATAATGTCAAACCTATAACTGTAGAGAGATACCAAGAGTCATTTACGGTACTATATGTAGGTAGCTATATACCACTACATGGTGTAGAGGTTATAGTAGAAGCGGCTAAGATAGCACAAGATAGAGGTGATGATATACTCTTCTTGATGATAGGTAGAGGTCCCGATCATGCCAAATGTATAGAGCTAGTAGAGAGATATGATCTCAAAAATATAGAGTTCAAAGGTTTTATGAGCCTAGAGGAGCTCAACTACTACTATAATGCTACAGATATCAATCTAGGTCTCTTCAGTGTAGGCGAGAGAGCCAATAGCGTAGTACTCAATAAGACAAATGACTCATTTAGAGTAGGCAAGGCTCACTTGACACTAGAGACAGATGCTATGAGAGAGCTATTTGTAGACAACAGAGATATATTTTTCGTCAAAGATAACTCACCGCAAACCTTAGCAGATAGATTGGTAGAGATCAAAAATAGTCCTGAGCTACTCAAAAAAGTAGGCAAGAGTGCTCTCATATCGTATGATGAGAAGCTAAGTAATGCAAAAGCCAAGCAGATACTAGATGAAAAAATCTTCAATCATATCAAAAGATAGTATCAAAACCTTAGCATACTTTGTAGGTAGGCTATTGGGTCTATTTGGAGTACTATTTGTACTATATAAACTATCTCAAGAGTATACAGTAGACTCTTTTGTAGATAGATTTGTAGAGCTTATATCTATCACACCATATCTATTGGTGATAAATATATTATCCATGATGTTAGGTATCTTTGTGTGGCATATGATGCTACTTCACTACTCAAATATGAAATTTTCATATAAGATATCATACTACTTCTTTGCAAAGACAGAGATAGCCAAATATCTACCAGGCAATATCTTTCACTTTTTGGGTAGACAGCTACTAGCCAATAAGCTAGAGTTGTCTCAATCTCAGATGGTAAAAGTTTCAAGTATCTTTACCCTGCTACTAGTGGTAGGTACTATACTATCTGCAACTCTCTTTTTTCTATTTAGTAGTGGCATAGATACATATACCAAAATTCTGTTACTTATATTAGCTCTCCTCTCTATAGGAGTTACTCTATATCTGTTCCCATCATTTGATAGGGTCAAAAAGCTCCAGATGGATACCATCTTGACTATATCTATAGGTATGCAGGGTATAATGATGGGTATTATTATCTTTTCTCAAATAGATAGTAGCCAAGTGGGGCTCTTTTTTCAAGTAGTGGGTATATATATATTCTCTTGGTTAGTTGGGTTTGTCACTCCTGGTGCATCTGGTGGTATAGGTGTGAGAGAGGGGGCTTTTATAGCTATGGCAGAGTTTTGGCACTTGAGTATCTCTAGTGAGATTATACTATTTTCTATACTATTTATCCGTCTGATAAATATAGTTGCTGATCTGATAGCATATATCTCTACACTCCTTATAAAAGATGAGATTTTTTAGCTTATTAGCCATTCATTAATCATCTATTTGCCAACCATTTGCTTTGATATCATATAATACAAACATAGAAAGATTATATCTTTCAAACAATGTTGAGAGCTTATATGTTTACTCCTTGTCCAAACTGTAACTGTCCAAAATATGCTCCCAACATGTGCTTTCTATTTTATGACCTAATCAACTAACACTAATCTCAAATTATGCAGTAGATATCATAAAATTGGCAAGAGTCCTAGTATATCAATTACAATATCAGGAGTTACAATTATGGTACAACATGATATAGAGTTATTTAAGAGTTTAGACAAGAGTTTTGAAGAGAAGTTTTTGAAGTATGGCAAAAGTATACATTTTGCCAAAAATGAGACTATTTTCATGAATGATGAACTATCCAAATACTTCTATATAGTACTCAATGGGAGAGTAAAAACATTCCAGATAAATTTGGAAAACTCCAAAGAGCAGACTCTATTTATATATAAAAGAGGTGATATGTTTGATACTCTTATACTACTAGATGGCAAACCACATGATATAATGTATGAAGTGATAGATAGTGTAGAGCTACTACAGTTGCCTATAGAGAGAGTACGAGAGTGGCTCTATACCAATGAGCAGTTCAATAGACATTTTTTCTCATATATAGCATCTCAGATGAGATATACAGAGGAGTTGGCTACAAATCTATCTATATATAATACATCTCAAAGACTCTCCAAACTACTACTACAAAATATAAATCCATCAAGCCACCACCACTACCAAATCCTACAAGATCTGTCAAAAACAGAGATAGCCAAACTGATAGGTAGCGTTAGAAATGTAGTAGAGAGACACATCAAAGAGTTGAAAAATTTGGATATCATAGAGAATAGACGCAAAGATATATATATCAAAGACCTAGAGGGACTACTGAAGAGGTCTGATAAACTACTCTTGAGTTGATAACCCACAACTTTTTCACCTCAATATAGTATGACTTTGAGTCACTATGACTAAACTATATCGAAATATACTCTCAAAATGCCACTAAAGTTGCATTTCTATCTTAGATTATCCACTATAATACACTTATAAATCAATCAAAAGGATCTGCAATGATAAGACAAAAATATGAACCATTCAATGATATAAGAAAGAGTTTTGACCTAGTAAACACTATCATCAACTCAGTTGCACAGCAGTCACAAGAGCAAGAGATGATAGACTTCAGACCAAAGGTCAATACTAGAGAGGCAGAGGAGAGTTACTATATAGAGGTTGAGTTGCCTGGTGTCAAGAAAGATAAAGTAGATATAAAAGTAGATGGCAATGTATTGACTATATCAGGTGAGAGAACGATAAGAGATGAAGTAAAAGATGAAGATTATCATAAGATAGAGAGTCTATATGGGCTATTTTCAAGAAGCTTCACTCTACCAGAGAAGGTAGATATAGGCAATATCCAAGCAGAATTTGAAAATGGTATACTAGAAGTATCTATACCAAAATTAAGTATCAATACAACAAGCAGAACCATAGAGATCAAATAAGGAGGACATAATGAGCAAAAATAGAAATAGTATAGTTGATAATGGAAAAGAGTTAGTTGATAGTGTAGAGGAGAAGATGGAGAAGGGATTGGAGTTGGCAAAAGAGGCACTAGGTAATGTAGCTAGGCATCTACCATTGGCAAACTTTGCAAAGCACAATAGCGATACATATGATATAGAGGTAGATCTACCAGGAGTAGATAGAGATGAGATAGAGTTGAAGATAGAGGATGACTACCTTACTGTTAATGCTATAAGACGATTTAAAAATGAGGTAAAAGAGGAGGATTATTATCTATGTGAGAGTAATTATGGTCTCATATCGAGAAGTTTTATACTACCAAAAGATGTAGATAGAGATAAGATAGATGCCAAATATGAGGATGGAAGATTGTATATCTCACTTGAGAAGGAGGAGCAGAGAAAGAGCAGAAGCATATCTATAAAATAGATATCAAAAGAGCGGTATAGCA
>Ga0256913_10000245_pt1 | contig 27039 bp, 18 predicted proteins | sample Axial_MatmetaG_FD_185970 | JGI IMG/M metagenome (GOLD analysis project Ga0256913, IMG submission 185970) | Deep-sea worm associated microbial mat communities from Axial Seamount, Juan de Fuca Ridge, Pacific Ocean - Axial_Mat | ecosystem: Environmental > Aquatic > Marine > Oceanic > Microbial... | reverse complement strand
AAGCTTATGAATTATACCTGACAATACATCCTGAAATATTTAAAGCTTATAAGATCAGGCTTTCAAAACTTTTATATTTCCAATGGTTATCCTGATAAACAACAATAGGTTCTCCCTCATTATTTATTATGATACTTCTCATTTTTAATTATCGTAAATGCCCGATACAATTGTTCAACAAAACAAACACGTATAAGTTGATGAGAAAACGTCATTTTTGATAATGAGATTTCATCATTTGCTCTTTGATATACATTTTTTGAAAACCCAAAAGCTCCTCCTATAAGAAAAATAAGTTTCTTGCCGGAATATATCATTTTATTCTCTAAAAATAATGAAAATTTTAACGAATCCATTTCTTTACCTTTCTCATCCAATAAGACGAGTATATCTTTATCATTTATTTTACTCAATATCAATTCACCTTCTTTATCTTTTATCTGTTGAGAAATATCTTTTTTCCCTCTTTTTACATCATTCAAATAAATAATATCAAATTTGGTATAATGCTTTAACCTGGAAAAATATTCTTCCACTCCTCTTTCTACAAAATCAAAACTGTTTTTTCCAATACACCAAAGCTCTATCTGCATAATATTTAATTAAGTATGCGAAGATAATATATTTTGGCAACTAATTCTTTCCATATCATAAATTTACTTAAAAAATGTGTGAATATCTTGATTTTTAAAAAAGATTTTACTATTTTTACACAATACATTTTTAACTATTATTTAAGTTTAAAACCAAAGCAAAATGAAATATTTATCAGTTCTTATTTTTCTAGCTTCAACTCTATTATTTTCTTCCTGTGCTAAAAATATCATTACCAATTATCAAGATAAAACCGAAAATACGGGTGATCTTATGGTTATTCCTAATAAACCCGTATTTAATGCATCTATAACATTAAGGGAAATGATAAATAAAGATGTAAACAAATTGATAATTCAAAATAAAAATATAAAAACAGTGGAAATAAGGAACATTCCCGAAGGTCTGTATGAAATGGAATTCATTTATAATAATAACCAATATGGACCAATCAAAAACAATCAGTTTCCTATAATCATTAAAAAGGATAAAAAAACAAGCAAATTGATACAAATACCTCCTACAAGTTTGGGAAATTATATAATGGGAACTGCTCTTGTGATTATGATGATAGTTTTAGCATCGCAGTATTAATCGACTATAAAAATAATAATAAATGTCAGTACAGAAATTCTATAATAAAATAAGTGAAGATTATCCAGAGTTATTAAGAAAAGCTGTTCCCGGATATGACGATATGCTAAATACTATCCTGGAGTATATCCCTCCGAATTTCAAGCCTGAAAGAATTCTTGAATTAGGTTGTGGCTCCGGTAATCTTACCGATAAAGTAATAAACAGATTCCCCGGTTCCATTATGGATGTTGTAGATATTTCAGGAGATTTTATAAATTTTTGCAAAGTTCGTTTTAAAGACCGCACCAAGATAATATATCATCAAATGGACTTTAAAAAATTGAATTTCAAAGCCAATTCATTTGATCTTGTAGTTTCAAGTATTTCTATCCACCATATCAAAGATCTTGAAAAGCTTAAATTGTTTGAGATAATATATAATATTTTGAAACCTCAGGGCAAATTGATCTTTGCTGATCAGACAAAGGGTAGCAATGAATATATTTATAAAAAACATATTGAAATATGGTATAAAGAGGCAATAAAACTGGGTTCTTCCGAAGAAGACTGGAAAATGTGGATGGATCATCAAAACAAACACGATTTTCACAGTACGGTAATAGAACATATTGATTGGTTGAAAGCTGCAAATTTCAAAAACATTGATATTTTATGGAAAAATCTGCTTTGGACCGTATTTTATGGCGAAAAATAAAATAAAAACACGTTAAATACGTTAAAGGAAATAAAAAAATGAAGTCTATTTTTAATTTTTTACCATTTCTTTTTCTCATTTCCTGCTCCCCTGTATTATTTGAATCTATTGATTTTGTCAATGACAATACTCTTGAATCCATTCCAAAAGAACTTAGGGGCAAATACCTTTCTTCTGATGGTGATACATTGATATTAGGCAAAAAAATTCTTGAATTGAATTCTGATCCCCTTTCAGGAGACAACAACATTGATACATTGAAACAAGGCTCTTTTGAAATAGCAAAATTTGAAGATTATTATTTACTTTGCAAAAAAGACAATGATGATCATTGGAGCGTTGTGCCTCTGTTTTTGAAAAATAGCACTATTTCTGTTTATTTACTTGATGAGGATGAATATATAAATAATAAACTGAAAGATATAAAAGATGAGAATAAACAGAAAGAGATATTCTTTTCCAAATTGAATATAATCACACCTGTGAAAATAAAATACGACGACTCAGGTGAAATCGATTACTATCTTATCAATCCAACAAAAAAACAATTTAAAGAATTACTTAAGTATAATTTCTTTTCCAAGTTGGATGAGTTGAATAGAATAGAGAAATAAGAAAAATTCTTTTCATAGAATTTCTGTCGGGATTGATATTTCAGTGGTAAAATTGTAATAACTTGAGTTTTATTAATGTTTTTATATTTCCATACAAATCTCTTCCCTACCATGTCTTCAATATGCCAACTTTTTCAAAACATGTTTATTTCCATACATTTATTTTGAAATAATAAATAATTTTATTAATTTCGGAATATCTATGAGATAAAATTAAACCTCAAATGGATTTAGTACCTATAAGAATAAAACATTTCGTTTTAATATTAGGATTAGTTTTCTTTAGCAATATTTTATTTTCAAAAAATACCACAAATATCCCTGCATCACTATCTCAAAAAATAGAAATACCTTTTGAATATGTAAATGGATTAATCGAACTCAATATTAAAATGAATAGTATCCCCCTAAAATTTATATATGATACGGGAGCTGAGCATACTATTTTATCAAAAAAAGAAATAGCAGGTCTTATAGGACTAAAAATATTAAAGGAAATAAAAGTTTACGGAGCTGATTTCAACAAACAATTGTCAGCTTATATCACCAATCCAGTCGATATCATCTTAGAAGACAGATATGAAAAACAAGATCCCATTCTTATATTAAGCGATGATATTTTTTCTTTTAACAATATAGGAGAAAGTACTATTCATGGAATAATCGGGGCTTCATTTTTTCGGCATAAATTTATTAAGATAGACTATTTAAAACAGATATTAACCATTTATCCTTATGATTACAAACTAAATATGAATGGTTTTGAGGAAATGCCGGTTACTTTTTACGGACACAAACCGGTTATTCAATCAAAAATAATAATCAATAAACAAGATACTTCCATTTCAACAAAGATCTTAATGGATACAGGAAGTTCAGTGCCATTAATCTTTATGAAGACTATTGACAGCAAATTCAAATTGCCTAAAAAATTGATAAAAGGGCGGTTAGGTATAGGTCTTGGTGGTGATCTTGAAGGATGGATTGGATTGATAAACAAAGTGAATTTAGGCAATTTTAAATTCAATGAACTCATTTGCAAATTTCAGGATATAGATTCACTCGTGATATCAGAAACAAGTACAAGAAGAAATGGAATTGTAGGTAATGAAGTCTTGAGAAAATTCACTATAATTATAGATAATATTCATAAGAAGCTATACTTTAAACCCAACAGGTTATACAAGAAAAAAATCAAATATGACAAAAGCGGAATTACGCTTTTTGCCGCCGGTAAAAATTTTGATAAATTTTATATAAAATATATTATTCCTGACTCACCTGCCGGTCTTGCAGGACTAAAACCCAACGACAGAATTATTTCAGTTCAATATATCTCTACTATATTTTGGGGCATGAACGGTATTGTAAATCTATTTAAGAAAAAAGAAAATAAAAAAATACGATTAAAAATAATCAGAGATAATAAAAAATATGTTTACATATTCAGGTTAAAAGATATGTTTCATTGACCCAGAAACGATTCTCCTGCATACAAAAGTCCGTATAGAGTCAAATTGGGTTCAACAAAATCTATCTCTCCGATATTGGGTGCAATAACAGAAGATAAACCACCCGTCACAACAGTTTTATAATCACTACCCAGATAATTCTTAATAACTTTTATCATATATTTCACTAATCCGATATAGCCGATCAAAACACCATTTTGAATAGCTTCTACCGTATTGTCACCAATCGGGTGAACAGGAAATTCCAATTTGACTTTTGGCAATTGGGCAGTATTACCGATCAACGCATTAACTGCTGTTTTCAATCCGGGAGCAATATTCACTCCCAAAATATTACCTGCTTCGTCCATAACGGTAAATGTTAATGCTGTACCGAAATCCACTATTATAAGATTTTCATTGTACAATTTGTGGGCAGCTATAGCATTTGCAACCAGGTCAGTTCCCATCTCAAGCGGATTTTTAATATTGATATTAAGTTTATCATAAATATTTTTGTCAAGAACCACCAATGGATTATCATTCAATTTTTCCAATACTTCAACAATAATATCTTTTAGAGAAGGAACTACAGAACTCAATACTTTAAATTCAATATCTTTCATATCGATTCCCACTTCCCACAGCAATTCATTTAATTTCAAACTATAATAAAGTGCCGATTTATCTTTTTTGGTTTCAAGTCTCCAAATATGTTTCCATTTATTTTCAAAAACTCCAAAAACAATATTACTATTTCCAATATCTGCAACTAATTTCATATCAAACTAATTTTTATAATTCTTTCCTAATAATTTTCTTTTAAAATAATAGTATGTCTCATTCTGTGATTGAATAGCAATTTCGTCATTTCTCTTGTACTCATTCAATCTGTTAAAATCCAGATATCTTGCTTTCACATTATCCTTCAATTGTATATTTATTATATCCCATATTTCATTTTTAATATTCTCATCATAAATCGGAAAAACCGTTTCAACCCTTCGATAAAGATTCCTTTCCATCCAATCTGCTGATGACAAATACATCTTTTCATCTCCATCATTATGAAAGATAAATACTCGCGCATGCTCAAGATATCTATCAAGAATACTGATTGAAGATATATTAGAACTAATACCATTTATACCAGCCACCAAAGAACAAATACCTCTTACAATCATATCGATTTTCACTCCTGCCTGACTTGCTTCGTAAAGCAATTTTATAATTTTAGGCTCTTGAATACTATTCATTTTCAATACTATACGAGCATACTTTCCTTTTTTGGCATTATCGATTTCATTTTGTATCAATTTTGTCAAAGTTGGTGTCATATTGAATTGCCCTACAAGCAAATGTTTAAATCCTTCCCTTGGAATCAGTTTGCTTTCCAAAAATGAAAAGACTTTAACCGCCTCACTTGTTATTCTCTTGTCAATGGTAAACAAACCGAAATCCGAATATATCTTTGCAGTTCCTTCATGGAAATTGCCTGTACTTAAATATGCGTATTTCTCATCTCCCAAGCTTGATTTTTTTACGACCATTGCCAGTTTAACATGTACCTTTAAACCCGGAAAGCTATAATATACTTTAACTCCTGCTTTTTCCAATTCTTTGCCCCATCTTAAATTTGCTTCTTCATCAAACCTGGCTTTTAATTCTATAAATGCAGAAACCAATTTTCCGTTTATCACTGCTTTTTTGAGTGCATCCATTATCCTGGATACAGCAGCAACCCTATATTGCACAATCTTGATATGAGTCACATTCTTATCTTCAGCAGCTTCTTCAAAAAACCTTATCACCGATTCATAACTATGATAAGGCACATTGATAAAATAATCTTGTTCTTTTATCTTATCAAAAATAGAATCAGCTTGTTCCAATTCAGGAATAGGTAATGGTGTAAGTGGTTTTAATTTCAGATAATCCTTACCAAAATCCGGAAATTTGAACAGATCAAAATTATTGTGATATCGTCCCTCAGGAATAATATCCAAGCTGCAAAGGTCAAAAACATCCATTAGATAATGAAGAAAATCATCAGGCATTTCCCTATCATACACCAGTCTAGCCGGAGGTCCGACCTTTCTTTTCTTAAGGCTTTTTTTGATCTTACTCAACAAATCACCGGAAAATTCATCATCGATATAAAGGTCTGCATCCCTAGTCAATTTAATCGAATATGACTGGATAATTTTGTAGCCTGGAAAAATATCATGAATATTGTGTCTGATAATATCATCGAGAAATATAACATCATGTACATCCGGTTTTGAAGGAGGCAAAATAATAATCCTGTATATTTTATCAGAAGGAATTTGAACCAGAGCATATTCAATTTTACCTGTTTTCTTATCTTCAAGTTCAACTGCTAAATACAAAGCAGCACTATTTAAAAAAGGTTTTATTTTCTTTCCTTGCAAAAGCATAGGTTGAACATAGGGAAGCAGATTATCATCAAAATATGATTCGATATATTCGTATTGCTCCTTATTCAATTCAAGCCTTTTTTTCAGATCAATACCATTTTCCCGTAATTCAGGTACTATTTGATTTTCAAAAACAGCAGTAAATTCCAATTGCTGTTCATTAACCATTTTCAACAATTGTTTAAGTACTTTCTCGGATTCTATTTCAAGGTCTTTTTTTATCTTTTTGCCCAATCTGTACAGATTCTTGTGATGAGCAACTCTGACTTTAAAAAACTCCGAAAGATTATTGGAATAAATAGCTAAAAACTTCAATCTCTCCAACAATGGATTTGATTCTTTATCCTTGGCTTCTTGCAATACCCGGTAATTGAAGTGCATCCAGGAAATATCTCTATGTATGTATGGAAATTTCTTCACAAATAATCAAATTTATCGAAACAAAATTATCAAATATTAAAACAAGAAAAAATAAATTATGGTATTTACAAGCTTATTTATATTATCTCCAATTTTAAACAATCTGCCATTTTGTGCCGTCGTGCCTTAATAATGTTAAATTATCCGCTTTAAATATTCTATAATAATCAATTTTTGAAAAATAATTCCAGGCATCAGGAAAAACTTCTTTTTTCAGATCTCTAAAGGCAATTGTCATATGAGGTTTGAACCTTTCTGAATCATTTGCTATTTGCGGTACAATCTTTACAATAGAAACCATCACTTTATTCTTCAAATCGTAAAGATTTTTATTCTTTTCAACATCAATATAGATAACTCTCTTATCAAATCTGTTAAATCCATTCAAAGTTATATAAATTTTTTTTGTGCTTTTCAATGTCTGTTTCAACGACTTCAAAATTTCTTTTTGTTCTTTATAACTGCATTTAAAAGGAGGAACAATTGTGATATGGGGAGGTGAATTCAAAGCTTTGGAAGAATTAAATCTATCTCTTGCAACGAATTTGAATTCCATCACTTCATCACGGATAATATTATCAGGTAATATCGCGATAAAATATAAATGTTCCATTGATTATCAATAATTATCTACTCTCAATCCAAAAATTATTTGCTCCTTTACCCAAAACAACCTTCACGTCTCCTGTTGTCAGCAACTCCAAGAGGGCTAAAAAGGTAATAACTGCATGTATTCTATTTTCCAGTGATTCAAATACATCATTAAAAGCTAGCCTATTTTTGTTCTTTAGTTTATTTGAAATATACTGTTTCTGATCTTTGACTTTATATTTATAAAAATGAACCGTATGTACTTTTCTGGATTTTTTTTCTTCGTGTTTTTTCAATATTTTATCAAAAGCTTTCATTAGTTTATACAAAGACAGCGATTCCAATTCAGCATCTATCAAAGCAGTCTGAGCTATCTTTTTCAATTCTTTAGAGGTATTTCCTCTTTTAAATTTCTTAGCTCTTTCTTCTTCAAACCCTCTAAAATCATCCAAAATGGATTTGATATTTTTATATTCAAGCAATTTTTCAACCAAAGAAGTTCTCGGATCTATTTCATTTCCAAATTCATCAATCTCTTTACGTGGGAGAAGCATTTTGGTCTTAATCCTTATCAGAGTAGCTGCTGTCAAAATAAACTCACTTGCAATATCGAGATTCAATTTTTCCAACTGATGAATATAATCCAAAAAATCATCCGTTATCTTAGTAATCGGAATATCATTAATATCTAATTCATCCCGCTGAATAAAAAACAAAAGCAGATCAAAAGGACCTTCAAATAATTCTATTTTTATATTATATGTTTGTGAAATCGAATTCAAAATGAAATTATTTCGCTTTATCCCAAAGTTTCTTTGGATAAAAACCGGATTTGATAAGGCTATTTAATCTTTCGACAACAAAAGGTTTATCATCCTGATAAGTAACTCCAAACCAATCACTGTCAGAACTCAAGACTTTTACTATAGCCATATCATTTTTCATAAGGTAATCTATTAGATCAGGTATATAATATTCAGAAACAGGATTATTGGCTTCTTTGTCCAAAAATTCTCTAAAGTGCTTATCAAAATGTTCGAAATATGATGGATAAAAGCCCCACATATTCATAGATACCAATGAATCTTCACTTAATTTAATTTTGTCTTCACCTTCTGGATATCGTATTACGCCATCTTCCTCTCTCACTACTTTCTTACATTCTTTAATAAATACCAAGTTACCATCTTCATCTGCTTCACACACTCCCCTGTTGACGGTTCCGTGATCAGATAATGTATTGGTTAATTTATACCCCATAACGAAATAAGCATCTTTCCCTTCTTGTTTTGACTCCGGATATTTTTTAAAATAGTCTGCAGCCACATAATATGCATCACGACCATAATAATCATCAGCATTGATCACAAGAAAAGGTTCATTCACCACATCTTTTGCCATTTGTACTGCATGAGCGGTACCCCATGGTTTTTCCCTGTCATAAGGACCATAACCATCCGGTAATTTATCCAATTCCTGGGTTACGTATTCCACTTCTATTTTATCTTCAAATTTGTTTTTAAAGAAATTTTTAAAATCTTCAAGAAAAGATTCTCTAATAACAAATACCACTTTACCAAAACCGGCGTTTATCGCATCATAAATTGAATAATCCAGAATAGTTTCACCATTGGGACCAAAAGCATCCATTTGTTTAAGGCCACCATACCTGCTACCCATACCTGCAGCTAATACAACTAAAGAAGGTTTCATTTTTATCATAATTTAGGTTATAGCAACTAAATTGGTTGGAATAGTTTTAACTAAAAACAGTAATTATTTCTCTTCAAAAGAGACCATCCAAGTAGTTACAAATTCAATAATAACCGCAAAAATAATCATTATTTAATCTTAGAACAAATAAAACTTATATTTTAATAATTTTACTTAGGCCAAACTTAAAATTAACTTTTTGAATCAAGTCATTATTGGGGTTAAATTTGTTAAATATATATTTGTATTGAGGTTCAAAATAAACTGAAAAGCCATTTCCTAATTTCCTTTTCACTCCGAAACCTGCATTCACGGCAAGGTAGAAATTATTGCCAAGTTTACCTCCTTCCAATGCTCCTGTCAAATAATCTTTCTCAGCGTAAATTGAATTTTTAAAATGAATATCTTTTTGCAATTCCTGTGCCAGTTTTGTTAATTTAAACTCATTGCCATTTTTATTTATTTTTTCGATAAATTCGTATTTGGACTTGGTGGTTACATTAACAGATACTCCGGAAACAGTATAAAAATCCCATTTTTTATTTTTGACAAAATGGTATTTGTAATTGAAAGGAATGCCTATATTGTTAAAACTGATTTTGTCCAAATAGACTATGGATCTGTCCAATTTCACAGGGTTCTTGCGAGGTGAATATGACATACGAAAATACTCAAATCCGGTTTCCAGTTCGCTTTGTCCTTTTTTATATGACAATGAAAGACCGGCAGACATATTATTATTGACATGCACATATCCGGGAACATTGAAAGAAAGATCATTGGGAGTATTGATAATATCAATATCAGGCGAAAAATAGCTTTTTATAGCCAATTCTCTTCCTGCATTCTTAACCAGTACAAATGAGTCAATCGCAGGTATATTAAGATCTGCATCATTTACTTGTTTATTTGCATCAATCTTTTTATTCTCCATATCTTCATTCACATAATCTTTATTATTCTCTGTTTCAATTAGTAAAATTTGTATATGCAACTTCAGATTACTCAACAATTCATTATTGTAGCTATATTCATTATTTAAAGAAAATCTATTATTACCTATGTAATATGGTGTGTTATTATAAGTATTATTGAAAACCGGACTATATTTCAATCCGAAATCAGCTTTATGATGATAATCTGTAGATGATACATCAAACTGCTTATAAGAATACTTCTTTGTATTTTCTGTATTTACATTTTGTAAAACAGGTATCACTTCTGACACATTATTATATTCATTGTTTTTCTTTTCATGATTAGATGTTTCAATCCCTATATCATTGGTTTTATTACCTGATCTTGCCATATCCTTTATTTCCGTTTTGGAATTTTCTATTTTGTTATCTGATTTGGCAATATTATTTATATTATCCTTTTCTATACCAATATTCATGAAAGTCAGAATTGCAAACGCCAAAACAGCAGCAACTGCAGTTATATAATAATACAATTTTCTATCCGGAGAATTGTCCTTGAGATATTTTTTTTCAAAACGCGCAAAAGAATTACCGGCTACCGGAACCGAATATGATTTGAGTTTCCCGGAAACCAATGCATCAAAGATCATATCTTCCTCATCCGATTTTTCCAATTTATCTTCCAGTCTATTCCAAGACTCAGGGTTATACCTAAATATAAATCCTTTCAATGCTCTCTTTATCAACTTATCAAAAATGTTATCTATCATAAAATTTATCTTTAGACAAAAGTATTTTTTTTAATTTTTTTCTTGCTTTTACCAAATTACTTCTGGATGTACTCTCACTAATTCCCAGTTTTTTTGCAATATCCTTATGTGAATACCCTTCCACAACGAACATATTAAAAATAGTACGGTATATCATCGTCATTTGCTGAATAGCATTAATAATCTCTTCTGCAGAGATTTTTTCCAGTATTGTCGGTTCATTTGTTTTGAGATGATATATTCCGTCAAGATCAACAGTTTTATTCCTGCTCCTCTTACGGTAATGGTCAATAGATGTATTTACAACTATTCTACTCATCCATGATTTTAATGATGTACCTGTTTTATATTTATAAATATTATTGAATATTTTCATAAAACTCTCATGCAAAATATCTTCAGCCTCTCTTTCTGTTTCCGAATAGCGCATACAAATGGCCATTAAGCTACCGTAATAACTTTCATATAACTGTTTCTGAGCCCATCTTTCTTTATTGATGATTGCTTCGATCAAGTCATTTTCATTGCCCCGTATGTCAAATGAATAATCCATTTTTCATTATCATATATAAACACAAACGTGATTACAATTAAAATGCTGCCTAAATATAATAATTTTATCATTTTTTATACATTTTTTTGAAAATAAAATCAATATTAAAAAAAAACTTTAATTTTTTTAAAAATTTTTCTCATCTCCAAAATACATTGAAGTTTAACTATCAAATTCAAATGAATAACAAGAAATAATAATGTGAACACGCATTAAATTTTGCTTTAATATCAAACGGTTTTTGGTATGTTTATTGGCATTAATGATGTAGTGATATTAGATTCAGGTGTATTTTCCAGGGTCTAAGTGTATGGCTATTTTATTAAATCTTTAATATGAAATTAAATTTTAAGCTAATGAGAAAATCAATACCAATTATTGAGAAAAGGTTATTGAGGTTTTATTCAAAACCGTTACTTACTTTATTTGCTATTTTAATAATGGCAACAACTATTTTTGCCCAAACGGGAACTATTGTAGAAGACTGTACATGTCTAAGCAATAATTCATGTGAATATGACGGGCAATTTTCAACATTAATAAGAATCACTAATGGAGGTGCTGGTCCATGGTATATCGCTCAAGACTCTATCAGAGGATTATACAAAAACCCAAGTCCCGCCCCACCCGCTCAACCTGATGAATTTACGACAGGCCCCGGTGGAGATCAAATGGATCATGTTGGGAATGACACTTTTGAACTAAGCGGTATTCACATAGACGGCTTGGGCTATTGGGTGCAACTCACAGACGGGCAGGATACTTTGGAATTCAAAGTAGATTCTGCTCATTGTCAATATCCTCATACTAATATCGTTGGGGATCCTTTTGTTTGTGAAGGACAAGAATCATCATATACAACCCAAAACAATGCAGGAAGCAGCTATAATTGGACTTTAAACAACGGTGGTGCTTTCACTTCTACCACTAACACTAATACTGTCACCGTACAATGGGATGATGATTCAGATGGATCTGTTCACCAATTAATAGTAGATGAAGTATCTGTTCACGGATGTATCATTTCAGACACAATGGATGTCATTATTGAGGATACCATCACCCTTGCCTGCAATGATGATGTTCAAATATCTTTGGATGTCAATTGTGCGGGAGAGTTGACAGCAGATATGTTTTTAGAAGATCCTCAATACAATGATGATTCATATCAATTGATAATCGAAGATGAAAACGGAATAATTTTGAACCAGGATACATTAAGCAGCGATATGGTTGGCAAAAGATATACTGTAACGGTACAACATATATGCAGTAGCAATATGTGTTGGTCCCACATGCTTGTTTTGGATAAAACAGCACCTGAAGTTGAATGTAAATCCGATACAATCAAATGTTCTGATCCCATCAAACCGCAAGATCTGGATATGTATCCCATAGTAAATTATACAAGTATAGAAACAACTTCAAACCCATATGTATATATAGCAAAAGGAACTCCTGGTTGTAGTGATTTAACTATGACATACTTTGATGAAGTGGAAGATGAAGATTGTAATTCGAATTTTACTTCAATAATTTATAGGACATGGCTGGTAAAAGATCCTTCGGGAAACCAAAGTTCATGTATCGATACCATATATTTGGAAAGAACAGGACTTGATGAGATAAATTACCCTGCAAACTGGGATGGACTTCCTGGTAACCATGATTTTATTGAAGCTTGCTCGGGATACAAAAAAGATCTAAACGGTAATCCTCATCCTGATTATACAGGAGCACCTTCTGGTCCTTTATGCGGAAATATCATGATTAATTATGTAGATCACAAAAGAATATATCTATGTGGTGAAGGTGGTAAATCATACAAAGTATTGAGGGAATGGATAGTAATGGACATGTGTACATCCGAAGTTTATGATACTATCCAAATAATCGCCATTATGGATACTAAGGCTCCATATGTTTCGATAAGCGGGCTTGTCAACAATACATTAACAGCATCTACTGATGATTACAGTTGTGATAGTGATGTAGAACTTCCTCTGCCCCGCGTAAAAGATTGTAGTAATACAACATTAAATATAAGTTACCAATTGGCAGACGAAAATGGTAATTTCCCTGCTCCTACAATACCTTTCAATACGATACAACCTTCAGGGGGAAAATATATTATTCACGATATGCCAACCGGATTGGCAAGAGTAAAATATATAGTAACCGATGATTGTGGAAATGCAACAGAAAAACTGATTTATGTTAAAGTAATCGACAATCTTGAGCCTCAGGCTATTTGTGATAAGCATACAACCATCAGTCTTAATGATGAAGGTAAAGGCTATCTTGACAAAATCACATTTGATGATGGTTCTTATGACAACTGTACTGATATTACAATGAGAGTAAGGAGAATGACTTCAAGTTGTGATTCTTCCGATACGCATTGGGGAGAAGGTGTTCATTTTTGTTGTGATGATGTTAGTTTAACCGAACCAGTAATGGTTCAACTGGAAGTCACGGATAAAAACGGATTTAAAAATTCATGTATGGCTCAAGTATTTGTTCAAGACAAACAGAGTCCTGAAATAGTATGTCCTTCTAATGGAGAAGTAAGTTGCAAATTTGATTATTCCGATTTATCTGTATTCGGAACGGTAAGGACTTCAGAAGAAGATGTTCAAAAAATCTATGTAAATGATCCTGAACATGGAGGTAATCACATATATTTCGGAAAAGACGGATATGCAACAGATAACTGTAGCGTAATTATAGAAGAGCTACCGGCAAAAGTAAATATAAATAACTGCGGAACCGGTATCATTCAAAGAAGTTTCCGTGCTCAAGATAATTTTGGTAATAAATCAAATATTTGCAAACAAATTATCAAAGTAATTGATTTTAAACCTTTCAACCCCAAACACGATCTTATCTGGCCTAGAGACTATACCGCAAATGGTTGTTTAGACAGCTCTATTGATCCGGACAATTTACCGGAAAAATACGGTTGGCCAAGGATAACAGGAGACGATAAATGCAGTATGATAGCAATGGATAAGGAAGATCTTGTATTTGAGCATATAGAAGGTATGTGCTACAAAATATTAAGAAAATGGAAAGTTATAGATTGGTGTCAATATAATCAGAATGACCCTTGGAATACCGAAGGATATTGGGAACATGTACAAACATTAATAATAAATGACAATATTGCTCCTGTATTTACAGAAGGATGTAGCCCTTCCAGTATAACTGCTTTAGGCAACTGCCAATACAGAGTTGAGTTTAATGCTGTTGCAAATGATAACTGTACACCAGAGCAACATCTTAAGTATTCACATAAAGTGGAACTAAACAATAATCCAAATGATTTTGTTGAAGGTAATGGAAATAGTTTTAATATTGTTTTATCCAAAGGAAATCATAAAATAATATGGTATGCCGAAGACAACTGTGGAAATATAGGGCAATGTTCACAAACTTTCACAATTACAGATGATAAAGCTCCAACTCCACAATGTCTAGAAGGATTGGTTACTGTATTGCTGGAAGAAACTGGTAGAGTAACAATAAACGCCGCTGATTTCAACAGGCATAGTACTGATGATTGTACTGCTAGTAATTACGGTACATGTGGTTGTCTGACAGATCTCAAATTTTCATTTTCTTCCAATGTGAATGAAAGAACAAGGCTTCTTACATGCGATGATATTGAAAACGGAAGTATAGACACAATAGAATTGGAGATGTGGGTAACTGACGAATCCGGAAATCAGGATTTCTGTAACACTTTTATAGTATTGCAAGACAACGCCGATGTTTGTCCTGACGTACTTCCTCCTCATGATACATCCTATTACAACATTATCGGAAACATTACAAATCCGGATAACGAACCTTTAAACAATGTAGATTTGACATTGATAACCGATAACCCGGAAATTCCGGTGTCAGCTTCCAGTGATGAAGAAGGAATCTTTGAATTTGGAAATCTAGCTGATAATTACCATTACAGTGTAAGGGCATCGCGTGAAGGTGACGATATAAATGGATTATCAACACTAGATATCGTTTATATTCAAAAACATCTTTTAGGAATAAAAGACCTTAATGATCCATATAAATTAATAGCTGCCGATATTAATAATTCAGGTAATATTAGTGCATCGGACATTTTAGAACTAAGAAAAATGATTCTGGGAGAATACAATACTTTCAAAAATAATCATTCATGGAAATTTGTTCCAAAAAACCATGAATTTGAAAATGCAAATATCCCGTACAATTATGATCCCGCAATAAACCTGGGAATTCTTACAGAAGATAGAAACATAGGTTTTACAGGAGTGAAGATCGGAGATATCAATAATTCAGCAATAACATCAGGCAATCAGCTGGAAAACAGAAATTCAGAAGAGATAGATCTAATAGCTGAAGATATTCATTTTACGAAAGGGCAAGAAATAGAGCTACCGGTATTTTTAGCAAACGACAAGGAAATAATAGGAACCCAGTTTACTATAAAATACAATACTTCAAATCTCAAATACAATGGTATTTCAAATGGATTAATATCTTTCGACAAATTCAATATCAATGAGATGTTCAAGGAAAATGGTTTAATTACAGTATCCTGGAATACATCAAAATTTATTAATACAAATAGCGGTTCACCTTTATTTAGAATAAAGTTTATCGCTATAAATAATGGTAATGCAAAAATGGATTTAGACATAAATTCTGAGATTACAAATGCTGAAATTTATACAAATGAAAGCGACGGCATCAAAGAAAGTAAGCTGAAATTGGAATTCAGAAATTCAATTGATACATATACATTTTCAGTAAAACAAAATGTCCCCAATCCTTTTAGTGAGACTACAACTATCGGATTTGAGATACCTGAAAATCAAACGGTAATACTATCTATTTACGATATTACAGGTAAAATAGTATATCAAAACAGACAGGAATTTGATAAAGGATACAATGAAATAACAATAGACAAAAAAGATCTTAACGCAACCGGATTGCTATATTATAAACTTGAAGCCGGTCAGTATTCAGCAATGAAAAAAATGATTTTAATAAAATAGTAACGGTTTGAAAGCGAGGCAAAGTTTTTTGCTTAAAATTTTGCCTCTTATTTCCATTCTATTAAAAAAATAAAGTAATAAAAAAATGAGAAATTATTTACAAAATCAACTAAAAAAAATGTATAAAGGCATTGCAGTCTTATTGATGATATCATTGACAGGAGCTGCATTAAATGCTCAGTGCAATACAAAGATCACCGATCCTGATCACGATGGCAAAGATTATGTATGTGCAGGCTCAACAACTCAATATCAAGCGGTACGTGATTCAGCCGCTATTGCTGACACTCTCAGTTGGGCATTATCTGCTGGAGGAACTATCATCTCAGTTACAGATGATGATACTGTATCAACTGTCACAATATTATGGAATGATGATCCTGATACAGGTCCTTATTGTTTGACATTAACGGAACACAACGGGTGCACCGGTTCTGACAAAATGTATATCTATATTGAGAAGAATAACCTGAATCTTGCTTGCAACGACTTAGTGCTTGTAGCATTAGATAATAATTGCAGAGATACTATCGGAGCCGACAAAATATTAGAAGCTCCATTATATCCGGACGACAGTTATACTACAACCGTATTTAATAGAAATAATACTCCAAGATCTGAGCCAATAGTAACAATGAATGATCTAGGAGATACACTTATGGTTGTTGTGAAACATGATTGTTCAGGAATAGCTTGTATGGGCCGCATTGCATTTCAAGACAAGCTTGCCACAATGCTATCTTGTCGTGAAGATACGATCAAAGTAGAATGTGATGAATCATTGGATCCGGAAAATCCAAATGTAGGTTTCCCTCTTGCACCCGGATCAACAGTACACAAAATCAATGAATACAAATATAAGGCTATCATCCCCGGTGATTGTGGTGGTGAATTCACCTTGGTATATACTGATGAAGTAGAACAATTTGATTGTGGTAATGAGTATGAAATAATAATCAATAGAACTTGGACTGCTATAGATGCTTCCAACAATTCCTGGTCTTGTTCCGAAGTCATTGCAAGAGGATGGGCTGATTTTGCATCTGTTTGTGCTCCACCCAATTATGATGGAATGAACGGAAGACCACTATTTCAATGCAATGATCCATTTCCTCTTAACGGAGATATATATTGGCCTTATAAAGATTCAATTCCCGGACCGGATATTACAGGATACCCAACCAATGCAGGTTGCAGCAACATACAATTTTTATATGAAGATCTGGTAATTCCGGATTGTGGATACAATAGAAAAATAGTAAGACATTGGATAATACTGGATTGGTGCACTGGAAATCAAAAAGCATGTGATCAAATCTTAGCTTTTGACGACAGTAGACCGCCAATATTCCATTTACCTCCCGACACATTGGAATTTGATTCCGATGAAGAACATTGTTTCGGTACAATATTTCCTCTCCCTTTACCAATTGTGGATTTCGAATGCTCGGAATGGGATTATGAAGTTATTGGTTATTCATTCCCCGGAGATGGTTCTTGTGATCCATTTGTAGCCTTAAGACATGAAAATCTTTTCGGAAATAGTGAGGATGGATTTGGTATTTCTCAAATACCCGTAGATACTCCTGTTTGTGTTTCATACAAAGTTACGGATGAATGTGACAACTTCAGTTATGGAAATGTGCTTGTAATAGTTCGTGATAACAAGCAACCGACAGCTGCTTGTGAAACACATACTGTTGTAACTTTAGGAGATGGAACAAAGATCTATGCAACATCACTGGATGATGATAGCTGGGACAATTGTGGAATTGAAAAATATGAAATCAAAAGGACAACTAACAAATGTGGAGATTTCAATGATCTCAAATTCGGAGAATATGTAAATCTTTGTTGTGAAGATGTTGGCGAAGATGTAATGGTAGTTTTAAAAGTAACAGATACTCATGGCAATACCAGTCAGTGTATGGGATTTGTTACAGTTGTGGATAAAGAAAGACCCGTTTTAACTAACTGTCCCGATGATTTTACTGTAAATTGTACTGATAATTATTCTACAATTTTCACAGGAGGAAAACCAACTGCAACAGACAATTGTGATGATATTTTCTTAACATTCCATGACACACTTCATCTTAATGATTGTGGTATCGGATATGTGAATAGAACATGGACTATCAAAGACAAATCCGGATTGGAAACACTTCAAAAATGTCATCAAACCATTCATGTGGTAGATCCGAATCCATTAACGGAAAGCAGCATTGAATGGCCTGACGATATCACTGTTAACGGTTGTTGGCCAGATGTCGATATTGATGAATATATTACAGGTTTACCTATAATAAACAATAAATCGTGTAAAAGTCTGGGCATTGCTCACAACGATGTTATAATAACCGACCCGACAAATGAGGATGCATGCGTAACAATCAAAAGAACTTTCTCTGTTTATGATTGGTGTAGACCAAATATGGACTATATCACTCATGATCAATATATTCATATCAATGATGGTGGTGCTCCCCAATTTGTAAATTGTAATGACACTATTATTTATACAGGTCAAGCTTGTTCAGCAAATGTCACAATATCTGCATATGCGACAGACGACTGTACTGATGCAGATCATTTGAAATACAAATACAAAGTTGATAAAGGTAATGATGGTAGTTTTGAGTTATCCGGTATTGGAAATACGGTAAGTACTTCTTTTGACCGAGGGTTGAATAAAGTCGTATTTACAGTAGAAGATGCTTGTGGAAATGAAACTACATGTACCAGATATATAAGAGTTAAAGACTCTAAACCACCTACCCCATTGTGTCTACAGAAAATAAATACATCTTTAGGGATAATGGGAATGGTTACTCTAAATGCCAAATTCTTTGATCATGGTAGTACTGATAATTGTACTCCAAGCAATTTAGGTCAATGTGGTTGTTACACGGAACTCAGATTTTCATTTTCACCCGATGTGAACGATTCATTGATTACATATACATGCGATAGTCTTGATAATGGAGTAGGTCAAACATTTGATGTCAAAGTATATGTTACAGATCTGGATGACAATCAGGATTTCTGTAACGTAAGAATCAACGTGATAGATTCCAAAGATGTATGTCAGGATGCTCCTGATCCAATATTTGCAGTTCAGGGTATGATCACAGATATGGACAATCAAGGAATGGAAGGATTTAAAGTAATCGGAATATCACTGGATGAAAACGAAGAAAAAGGTTTTGCAGAAACCAATACTAATGGAGAATATTATCTCAATGGCTTAGGAGCTTATGATAAATATGAAATAGTTCCTGATAAAAATGATATTCCTATTGACGGATTATCAACCCTGGATCTTGTTTTAATTCAAAAACATTTGTTAGGAATCAGAAATTTTGACAATCCATATAAATATATAGCATCTGATGCTAATAACAGTCATTCGATCAGCGCATCTGATTTATTGGAATTAAGAAAACTGATACTTGGCATTCATCAGCAACTTCCTAATAACGAATCATGGAAATTCATAAAATCTAAAACAGAATTTGAGAACCCTTCCAATCCATGGGATTATGAAGAAAAATACATTACGGATAGCTTGATGTATGGACTGGATAGCATAGATTTTGTTGCGGTAAAAATAGGAGATGTCAATCGATCAGCAAGTGTTTATACTGGTAATAACGGAATCGAAGACAGAAATGAAAATACCGAATATCTGATCGCAAATAATGCCATATTTGCAAGTCAAGAAAATGTATCAGTTGACTTAAAGACAGAAAATGATGATATCATTACAGGATTGCAATTTACTTTGGAATTTGATCCTGCTGTTCTTGAGTTCACAGATATAGAAAACAAGGCGATCGTATTATCAAAAGCAAATATAAATACACTTAGAAAATCAGAAGGCTTAATAATGGTAAGTTGGAATAATGCAAGAGGAATAAATGTAAAGGAAGCTCAAAGTCTCATGAAATTCATTTTCAAGTCCAAATCAAGCGGAATAATGAAGGATGTTGTTAAAATTTCATCTCAAATAACCAAAGCTGAAATATATAACAATGATCTGGAAACCTCAAAACTTGAATTAAGATTTGAAGGAGAGAATTTCGAAGGACTTAAAGTTTACCAAAATACTCCAAACCCATTTACCAATATAACCAAAATAGTTTTCGACCTGCCACAGGATGATAATGTAAATATAAAAATAATCGATTCTACAGGTAAGATATTACTAAATAACCACAGGCATTACTCAAAAGGACAAAACTCAATTAAAATTTCTTCAGTGGATCTAAAGAAATCCGGAATATATTTCTACGAAATCACAACTTCCAGATCTTCTGTAGTAAAAAGAATGATTTTAATAAAATAACAGCAAATTAATTTCATAAAGACAAGAGCCGGGTAATAATTATCCGGCTTTTTTCATATTATCTCAAAGTTCCTATATACAATATTCAGTCTATATGTTTGTATAATTTATATTTCGATCTTTGTGAAATAATTATATTTTATAACAACATAGTAGATTAATAGCAATAATTTCTTGCGAACAATTATGTTATTACTATTGAAAATTGTATATTTGAAATCAAATATACTTGATTCAATATGCAAAAATTAAATCCTTATAATATTTTTCAAAATATTCCTGATATTCAAGAAGATGAAATATTTGAAACTATTTTACAAAATATAAATTTAAAATTGGAAAGGATAATTTCTTCAGGGCAAATTACTCCACATGGAAAATGGTATGATCAAGATTTTGACGAATGGGTAATTTTGCTATCTGGTAAAGCCGTTTTGTCTTTTGAATCACCAAAAGACAAAATAACTTTATTGCCGGGAGATTATATTTTTATTGAATCTCACAAAAAACACCGCATTGAATACACGGATATAAAACAGAAAACCTTGTGGTTAGCTTTACATATAATAAAATAATAATTCATTATGGATAAAGAAATAAATACTGTTCAATCATATATCAACAGGGCAAACAGATACAGGGATATATATCATGACCTTATGCCGTATAAAGTAAAAGAGATTCTCCTGGTATCACATCTATACGATGCTTATTTGATCGAAGGAGAAGGAAGATTTTCCGAAATAATGCTTTATGATTACGGCAACCTAAATCTAACATCATTACCAAGAATCACAGGAGCATCATTTGATGAAAATGTATTTGATTATCTAGAAGAAAAAGAAATTAACTTAGTAATTTTGATGGTAGGACTTGACAAAGATACTCCTTTAAAAGTTGCAAAAAAGATACGACATAAATACCCTGACAAACCAATCTTCTTCTTATTGAATGACAACACACATGAACAGTATTTTTTAAGCAAAGTATCTACATATAACAACAATATGGTATTTGTGTGGAATGGCGAATCCAGAATATTTTTTGCGATGATCAAATATCTGGAAGATAAAATGAATGCAAAAAACGACACAAAACTTGGTTCTGTAAGACTTATATTGATTGTTGAAGATTCTCCTACTTATTATTCGGCTTATCTTTCAAACCTCTACCAGATAATTTTTGACCAAACAAATAAAATAATCGAAGAAATATGGACAGACAATGTCTATAAAGTTTTAAAATTAAGGACCAGACCAAAGATTCTGCTGGCAAAAAACTATGAGGAAGCTATTGAACTTTTCAATGAATACAAAGATTTCCTGTATTGTCTTTTGACCGATGTCAGATATAAACGCAATAACAGATTTCATAAGAATGCCGGATTTGAATTGATAACGGAAGTAAAAAAACAAAAACCGGAATTGCCTATAATAGTTATGTCATCTGAAAAAGAAGCAGAAGCAAAGGCAAAAACATTAAATGCTAAATTCATTAATAAAAATTCCGAATTTCTGTTAAAAGATCTTAAAATAAAAGTTATTGAAGACTTGAATTTCGGAGATTTTGTATTCAGGGATAAAGAAGGAGTCAAAATATCAAAAGCAAAAACGATTAAAGAATTTGAAAAAATAGTTAGAACAATTCCCGATGAAACTATAATCTACCATGCAGCTAAAGATAATTTTTCTCAATGGTTGATGGCAAGAAGTGAAATTCAACTGGCAAAAGTACTAATGCCTAAAAAAGCTCATGAATTTGAAACCGCCGATGAGATAAGAGAGTTTTTATTGGAAACAATTAAACAATACCGAGATGAAAAACCTCATGGCAACCTTATTCCCATTGATGAATTGGAGTGTGTGATAGATGGCAATATAGTTTCACTGCGCGGTGGTGCTTTCGGAGGAAAAGGAAGAGGTCTTACATTTGCCAACTCACTTTTGTATCAATTTCAAATAGAAAATAAATTTGAAGATATTTCAATAAAATTACCTAAGACAGCAGTTATCGGCATTCATGAATATGAAGAATTTATCTCCAAAATCAATTTAAAACTTGACAATAATCATATTCCTTCTTACGATAAAATTAAACACAAATTTTTAAAAGCAAGACTCAGCAAGAAACTAAACGACAAATTGAAAAAACTTCTGGATTGCTTTACAAAACCATTGGCAGTAAGATCATCAGGTGCATTTGAAGATAGTATTTCACAACCATTTGCAGGTATTTTTGAAACGTATGTGATACCCAATAATCACTCTAACAAAAAAATAAGATTAAATCAATTGGCACAAGCGATAAAACTTGTTTTCGCTTCCGTATTTTCCGAAAAATCCATCAATTACGCCAAAGCACTGGATCAAAGGATGGGCGAAGAAAAAATGGCAATAGTAATCCAGGAATTAGTCGGACATCAATATGACAATCTATGGTATCCTCATGTCAGTGGAGTTGCCCAGTCTTACAATTTCTATCCTTTTGCCAACATGAAACCGGAAGACGGTTTTGCTGTGATAGCCTTCGGCCTTGGTATGTATGTTGTAAATGGAGAAAACGCTTATAGATTTTCCCCAAAACATCCTCGAATTCAAGTATTGTCCCTTGAAGATCAAATCAAATTCACACAGACATATTTTTACGCTCTTAATATGGATAAACAAGAATTTGATCTGATAAACGGAGTAATGGAAACAATAACCAAAATCGATATTTATGAAGCACGAAAGCATAATACCCTGACTCATTGTGCATCGGTTTTTGACAATGACAATCAACGTATGTATCCCGGAGTTAACAGACCGGGACCAATAGTTGTAGACTTTGCTAGTATTTTGAAAAACGATTATATTCCGCTTTCAGATATACTGAATTATTTAATGAAAATCTTTGAAAAAGCATTTGGAACACCGATTGAAATCGAATATGCTATTGATTTGAAAGATGAGCCCGTATTTTATCTGCTACAGGTAAAACCTCTTATCAAAGCTACTAAAAGCTACAATCTTAAGCCCGAAAAAATAAAAAAAGAGAATACTATTTTATTTTCAAAAAAAATAATGGGCAACGGAGAAATTAATTACTTACGAGATCTTATTTTTGTTAAAGAAGAAAATTTTAATAAAACAATGACAAATAAAATGGTACCTGAGATCAGTGCTTTGAATAAAAAAATGAAAAAAGAAGGAAAACAATATGTTTTGATAGGTCCCGGCAGATGGGGCACCAGAGACAGATTTCTTGGTATTCCGGTTATTTGGCCTCAAATTAGTGAAGCTAAGGTAATAGTGGAAACGGATCTTGACGGATATCCTCTGGATGCTTCTTATGGATCTCATTTTTTCCACAATTTAACCAATCTTAATATAGCATATTTTTCCGTTGTAAAAGGAGATGACAGTTATATCAATTATGATTTAATGCAAAATGCCGAAGTAATTGAAGAGACCACATATTTTAAACATATAAAATTCAAAAAACCATTATTGATAAAAATGGATGGAAAACAAAGAATGGCGATTATTGAATATAATAATGGAGATAAATAATTGCAATATCAAAAACATTACTTATGCGCGCAGTAGTATTATCAAAGAAAAACAGTTATCCGGAATATACCGGTTTTGATATTGAAGACAAATATAAAGCAAAAGAAAAAATAAAAATCATTGCTTCAGCTCTCAACCATCGTGACCTGTGGATAATAAAAGGACAATATGCGGGTATCAAATATCCGATAATTTTAGGTTCGGATGGTATGGGTATTTATCTAAGCAAAAGAGTAATAATCAATCCCGGACAATATTGGGGTGATAATGAAAACGTGCAAAGCAAAAATTTCAAAATATTGGGATTACCAGATCACGGTACTATGGCAGATTATGTATATACAGACCGGCAATTTATCTATGATGTACCATCGCATCTCTCGGATATTGAATTATCTGCCCTACCCCTCGGCGGACTAACGGCATACAGAGCCATGTTTTCAAGAGGCAAAGCCAAGGCAGGTGAAAAAATCTTAATAGCAGGCATTGGTGGAGGTGTAGCTTTATTTGTGCTTCAATTCGCAATAGCGATGAAAATGGAAGTTTACGTTACTTCCTCAAGTGAAGAAAAAATAGAAAAAGCAAAATCATTGGGAGCCAAAGGAGGTGTAAATTATAATAATACGGATTGGGCAAAACAATTAAATGATATGTCGGGAGGAATCAATATTATAATTGACAGTGCTGCAGGTGAAGGTTTCAATAATTATTTAAAAATAATCAATCCCGGTGGCAGAATCGTAATTTATGGCGGAACAAGGGGAAAAATAAAAGACATAATACCTCAAATTGTATTTTGGAAACAAATATCTATACTTGGTTCTACTATGGGTTCTGATAAGGATTTTAAAAATATGCTGGCATTTGTAGAAAAATATAAAATAAAACCCGTCATAGATTCAGTATTTGCTATTGAAGATCAAATAGAAGCTTTCAAAAGAATGGAATCCGGTAAACAATTTGGTAAAATAGTATTAGTAAATCCCGATAATTGATGAAAGTTGCTATCATAGGAGGAGGAGCCGCAGGATTTTTTTCCGCCATTACTGCAAAGGAAAAGTATCCGGAAGCAGAAGTGGTTATTTTTGAAAAATCAAAAAAATTATTGTCCAAAGTCAAAATTTCCGGTGGTGGCAGATGCAACCTTACAAACGCATTGCAATCCCGCAAAGAATTTCTTGATGCATACCCAAGAGGAAAAAAACTACTGAAAACCGCTTTTAAGATATTTGACAATAATAACACTATGCAATGGTTTGAATCAAGAGGGGTACCTTTGGTAATTCAAGAAGATAACTGCGTATTTCCCAAAAGCCAGAATTCTACAAGTATCACAAATACATTGATCAATCAGGCTAAAAGTAGGGAAATAGAAATAAAAATAAATCATGGTGTAAAAAAAATTCACCCTCAAAACAATAAATTGCAATTGATTTTTATAGATTCCGGAATATCATCATTATACTTTGATAAAGTCATTGTCACAACAGGTGGCTCTCCACGCAAACAAGGATTGGAATGGCTGCAGAATTTAGGACATAAAATCAAAGATCCTGTTCCTTCACTTTTTACTTTCAATATGCCAGATGAATCTATCACTAAACTCATGGGAATTGTCATTGAAAACACTTTGATATCATTGCCGGGATCAAAATTAAAATCAACCGGAGCCCTATTGGTAACACATTGGGGTATGAGCGGACCGGCTGTATTAAAATTATCTTCTTTGGGAGCTATTTTTTTGAATGAGGAAAATTATCATTTCCAAATCAAAATAAATTGGATCAATAAAGTAAATAATGAATCCGTAAAAATTGATTTAAATGAAATTATAAATAAAAATCCTAAGAAACTATTATCTAATATCCGACCTTATTTACTGCCTGAAAGACTATGGTTATTCTTGTTGGACAAAGCAAAATTGCCACCAAATAAGAAATGGAGTGAACTTGGTAAAAAAGGTATTAATAAAATAATAAACATTCTTACAAATGATCTCTACAAAGCAAGAGGAAAAACAACGTTCCGGGAAGAATTTGTAACCTGTGGTGGAGTTAGCCTGGAAAGTATAGATATGACCACAATGCAAAGTAAAGTTGTAAATAATCTTTATTTTGCAGGAGAAATTCTGGATATCGATGGTATCACGGGGGGATTTAATCTACAAGCAGCCTGGACAACAGGATACATTGCGGGACAGTTAAAATAAAAAATCGCTTTTTTACAAAGCATTAACTCCTCCTATCCTGCATCAATCTACCTTTATATCTTTCATTGTGCCTGTTTATGTAATCTTCCAAAAGAGTATTTTTATCTTCTAATGTCATTGTTGGATTATCCTTATAATAACCCTTACCGGATCTTTGTCTGTAAGCTTCATATAATGTGACAGCAACAGCAACTGAAATATTAAGGCTCTGTACCATTCCTACCTGTGGAATAATAAAATTTCCATCCAGATGCTTCATCACTTCATCTGAAATTCCGGCATGTTCATTTCCAAATACCAGGGCAACAGATTTTTTCATATCCAAATCATACAAGGATACAGCTTGGGAATCCAGATGAGTACCGTAAATAAATTCATATTTCTCTCTGATATCTGCAATACATTTTTCGACATTTGTATAATAAAACGTATCAACCCATTTACGGGCACTAGCGGCAGATTTTTTACCCAATACCAAATTATTCTTGTCTATGGATTCATCCGTATTTAAAACATATATTTCCT
>Ga0256913_10000244_pt1 | contig 27109 bp, 26 predicted proteins | sample Axial_MatmetaG_FD_185970 | JGI IMG/M metagenome (GOLD analysis project Ga0256913, IMG submission 185970) | Deep-sea worm associated microbial mat communities from Axial Seamount, Juan de Fuca Ridge, Pacific Ocean - Axial_Mat | ecosystem: Environmental > Aquatic > Marine > Oceanic > Microbial... | reverse complement strand
AATAGGGAAAACCCAAAATTTCCCCGGAATGGAAAAATTTTGGGACATAATCGAAAAGAGGTCAATGCAAATCATAAATATCCTGATAATCGGATACTGGTTTTTCTCCTTAACCGTATCTTTTGATGTGGCAAGACCTATAATGGACTGGCTTGCCGGTTTCGTTAACCAGGAAAGAACTATCGGCACAATCACAATTTCAATTAGCCGGTTATTAACCTTTATTTTAATTCTGCTTATAGTTTACGGATTTTCAGTATTTTTCAGAATTTTCGTTGAGGGCGAACTACTTAGCCGCACAAAGCTTTCGCGCGGTGTGTCTGCTGCAATTTCCGTAACCATAAGATATTTCGTTGTCTCTCTCGGTATCATATTCGCCCTTTCGGCAGCAGGTATTGAGCTTAGCAAATTCAGCCTTATAGCAGGTGCTCTTGGTGTCGGTATCGGTTTCGGATTACAAAATATTGTGAGTAATTTTATTTCAGGTCTAATCCTTATTTATGAAAGACCGATTCAGTCAGGCGACACTATTGAGGTTGAGAATCTGATGGGCAGGGTTAAAAAGATAGGTATAAGAGCCAGTAATGTTGTTACCTACGACGGTGCCGAGGTAGTAGTTCCGAACAGCAATCTCATCTCGAACCAGCTGATTAACTGGACATTATCCGACAACAAGAGAAGAGTTGAGATTAAGGTTGGTGTGGCTTACGGTGCCGACCCCAATGTTGTATTGAAACTATTGAAAAAAGTAGCACTTGACAACGACGAAGTACTCAAAGATCCCGAACCGAGAGTTTTGTTTGATGAATTCGGTGACAGTTCGCTCAACTTCAGGCTGCTCTACTGGGTTCCGTTTGAAAGCGGAATCGGAACAAAAAGCGATATCTCAATAGGAATATACAACATCCTCGCAGAAAACGACATACAGATTCCGTTCCCGCAGGTTGATGTGCATATGATTGAGAAGGAGAGCAAAACTGAGTTAGATAAAAACTACTCTGAAGAAAAAACTGATGATAGCGAAAAAGATAAGGGTGAGGATACTATGGCTTGATATCATACTTTTGTATCATCAAAAAAAGTACTAATAAAAAACAGAGATATGAGAAAGTTAATTGTAAAAGGAATCGGAATTTTACTGCTTGGAATCAGCAAGTGAAACGATTCATATGAAAGGCGTAATAAACTTACTAAATCTGTACAATCTGGAAGGCTTTGTATTATCTGATACAAAAAATCTTCAAATAAAGTTTTGCAAGTTATTGTATGACGAGATAATAGGGAATTAATTTGCTTTTTACACGTTCTTACTAAGGTCACGGTTATGTTAATCGTGACCTTTTTATTTTACGGCACATCTCTATTGAAAAATATTACCTCTATAATATTTCTTATATATTCAGAAAAGCCAAAACAAAGGCAACAACCGAAACATTGACTCCACACCCCTTGCATAACCTTTTGCCTTTTTTTGTTTTTTCTCAGAAAATTTTATTTCATTCTTCTGTTCCAACAGACTAATCTCTTTTTCAATCAGCCTGAGATTATCTGATTTTTTCGGTTCAAGTTCCTTCCTGGCAAAGACGGTAAAATAATTATGCTGGCCGAAAAACTCTTCAGATATCTTATAAAACTTACGCTTATTAAATTTTTTTTTAAGAGTTTTATTCCATTCGCTACGTAATTTTACAATTATTTTAAAATAATCATCATCGGCAAGATGAGCCATATCGGCATCACAAAGAACCTGTGACGGAATATCCTCAGGTTTTTGAGGAATACGAGTAGCCAAAATACAGGATTTAACTTTTTTGTTACGGTTTCGTTTCAATATATCTTCAATCTGCACAAACAACTCATAAATTATGATTGCCACCGTGAATATCAAAATTGCATATAAAGCAATATTGCTCCTGAAAACATTAAGATACTCTTCGCTATAAAAAAAATATATCGTTAGTAAAGACAATGCCTCAAGTGCCAGTAAGCCTATTAATATAACGGCACGAATACGCTCACTCTTCGAAATTTCATCTTTCAAGAGTTCTTCTATTGACAATCTTGCGTGTTGTGTATTACGTATCTTACCTTCCATAATACAATCTATAAAAATTATTTATTAAAAACGACGCAAAGTTAGCAAACATTCACTAACTAAACAAGAAAAATATTTCACGGAGAATTAAAGAGCTATTGAAACAAGATACAATTCTTTAACTCCTCAATATCACATCAGTTGCCCCATATCCGAACTTCTGCATAGAAGCATCACGATATTCGACATTTTCATATTCGGCAAGTCTCTCTTTTATTGCTGATTTCAACACTCCTGCTCCAACGCCGTGAATAAAGGTCACTTTTTTCAGATTGTTGGTTATTGCACTTTCCAGGCATCTGATAAAGTAATCCACCTGAATTTTTAACATTGCAGCATTGTCAAGGCTGGAAGAGTCCTCAACCAGCTCATAAATATGTAGGTCAACAACAGCTTCGTACGGACTTGTTTTATGTTTATCAATTATATGCTCGGGTTCCACCTCCTTTGCTTCATTTACAACAAGACCGGCAGCATCGCCTTTATTCACAAATTCACTTTGAAACAGTTCACTCTGAGCCGACAATGGGATTAGGGAAACAATGATTGCTTTTCCGGCAATTATCGAAGAATCCTTATAGCCGCTTTCATTGTAAAACCTTGTCGGTTTAATTTTAAAATTTGAATTTCCCGGAGAAAGTACTTTATCATCACTATCCTTATGAAACAAAACCTGCACCACTCCTTTCGACCATTTACCAATCTCTTCACGGTTAATGGTGTCAAGGATCAGCATAGCCTCAGGAGTGACCGAACCGTAATCCTGACCTGCAAAACCACCTTCGTCTTTTTCAATGAAAACACTATACAAAATATCGTAAGGAGTATGATTAACAAGATAAATGTCAACCATTCCCGTTATCAGCCATTTCTGGTCGTGAGGCACATAAGCAAGATAAATACCCTGATTCAGCATTCCCCTTGCCCGGTCGTTCAGCAAAGGAATATTTCTTTCATCACTTTCATAAGAAATTTCCGGTTTTGCCGGTATTTCCATATTATACTCCTCACGAAAGAGGTTTTTTGCCGATTCAACTGTAGCATCAACATTAATCTTCAGCAATTCGCTTGTTATAGTCGGGATTTCAAACCCGTCTTCAATAGCCACATTAACCAACCCGGGACTTATTATCTTGCTGATTATTCCGCCGCCGCTCTCATTCAGGAATTTAACCCTGTCGCCAACTTTAAATTTCATAATAAAAAATTTTCTGCAAAGTTATACTAAAACGCATAGACTTATAAAAATTTGCATTCTTGTTCAATGTTAGTTTACTTTTTTAGATATATTTGCACACCCGTCTGGGGTAGGCCGGGTAATGATTAAAAGCTCCGTAGGTGGAAAATGTTGGGGACCCCGACCTTCAGGACGGGGGATAAAAGAAACAAGACGTAAGGTTATGGCGACATTTTTGTCTTTTTTAACAAAAATGATGACAAAACCGGATAAACAGAGTATCAACAAGTTACAAAATTATTAAACATATGAAAAAAGCATTTATCTTTTTATTCGGGGCTTCAATTCTTTTTGCCTGGACTATAACTAAAGCACAGAAAGAGGGTGCAATAAACCCTGCATTATTAAATAGTATGCGTTCGGAATTCGACAATGACTCCAACGCAAATACCCTGATGAACGCAGTTTCGTCAAACAATATTCAAAAACTTGCCTTAAACAGGAAAAATCTCGGCAACGGAGATGAATATTTTACATACAGGGTAAAGACAGAAGGCATTACAGACCAAAAATCATCTGGAAGATGCTGGTTGTTCACAGGGCTGAATGTTATCAGGGCACATGTGATAAATAAATACAACCTTGACGAGTTCAGTTTCTCACACAATTACAATTTCTTTTATGACCAGATTGAAAAGGCTAACCTTTTTTATGAAGAGATAATTGCAACGGCAGGTAAGCCTATGGATGATAAAAAGGTAGAATGGTTCTTTAAAAATCCTATTGGTGATGGCGGGCAATGGACAGGTGTTGTGGATATCATTAATAAATACGGGCTTGTCCCTTCGGAGGTTTTCCCCGAATCGTACAACAGTGAGAACACATCAAAAATGTCGAGGCTACTGCGTACCAAACTAAAAAAAGATGCTCTTGAGCTAAGGAGATTATATGCCAACGGAATTGGTGTTGCCGATATCAGGAAAGAAAAGGATAATATGCTTTCTGAGGTTTACAAAATCCTTGCAGTAACTCTTGGAGAACCACCTACCGAATTTGAATGGAGATATAAAGACAAAGATGATAATGTTTCGGAATTGAAGAGCTATACACCACAATCATTTTTTAAGGATTTCGTGGATTTAAACCTTGATGATTATGTAATGTTTATGAACGACCCGACAAGAGAATTCGGTAAACTTTATGAAATTGAGTATGACAGACATGTGTACGATGGTCACAACTGGAAATATCTTAATCTGGAAACCGATAAGATTAAAGAGTTTGCGAAAGAATCAATTATGGATGGCGAGGGAATGTACTTTTCCTGCGATGTCGGAAAACAGCTTAACAAAGATAAAGGCACTCTTGATGTTAACAATTATGATTACAACAACCTGTTCGGTGTCGATTTTTCAATGGATAAAAAAGAGCGAATCAAGACTTTTACCAGCGGTTCGACCCACGGTATGGCACTTATGGCAGTTGACCTCGACAAAGACGGAAAACCTGCGAAATGGCTTCTCGAAAACAGTTGGGGAAAAGATTCGGGTTTTGAAGGTAACCTTATTATGTCAGATAAATGGTTTGACGAATATATGTTCAGACTTGTTGTTAATAAGAAATATCTTGATGCTGAAACATTGAAATTGTTTGATCAGGAGGCCACTATGCTCCCACCCTGGGATCCAATGTTTGAACCGGACAATTAGTATTTGCAGCTTTGTTTAATAAATAGTACTGATTATTGAACATTTTACAAAAATATATGTTAATATTGATATATATAATTATTTACACGTTTATTCAAATCCTTACTGTCTAAATACAAACTAAAAACACAAAAATGAAAGAAAAAATTATTATTGAAACTATCGGCACAATATCAAAGAAAGAAACTTTAGCGAGCCTTGAAGATGAATTCTCAAATAAGTATCTCGTTCTGGAGAATCTTCATCCTTTTCCGGGTTATTATCACAAAACAATCCCTGACAAAAACCATTTAAACCCTGAAAGTATTTTTATTGTCACAAAACGAAGCTACAACGATGAAAAAATATTTAGGGCAACAAATGCTGTCAAAAAACAATTTAAGGATTATTTCTGCGCTGCTTCAGGAAAAGTCACGGTCTTTAATATTAGTAATCCTTGCATAAGGGTCAAACAATTAAGTAAGTACAAAATGCTGCCACTCCTGTTGGAAGAATACAGAAAGCAGGGCATTGAATTTGCTAAACACAAAAAGGTACCACCTTATGAAGGTTTAATAAAAGTCAGGAAATTCTTCTTACTAAATGATTCAGGTAAAGGCTATTACCTTGACACTAAAGAGCCGAACATGTGTTACATTGAAATTCCTAAGCACATTCGCTGGAGTGAATTTGAAAGGATAACAATAAACATAAAGCAAAACACCGATAATAATAAATTTGATGCCGCACTTGGCACAATTTATAAAGGCGGCACTCTGGTAGATATAGTCAGAATATATAACGAACATATTGACAGTACTAAAATAGGAAAGATCAAGAAAATGTATCTTAATGCTATTCAGAAAGTTCAGGAGAAGTAAATTTTTCCACAAACAAATTTTTCACTTCACTTCTGTTATTTCAAAAAGTGTACTATCTTTGAAAACTAAATCCCAGAGGTAATGTTTAGTAAATTCAAATCAACCATAATAGAATTGTTTAACGGTTCAGGCCTTAGCAGCAAAACTACAATTATTATAACAGACGTTGCATTCTACGTTATGCTGATTATTGTCAGCGGTTTAACATATTATATAACCAAAAATATTCTGCTAAGGGTAATCCGCAAATTATCTCTTAAATCTAAAACAAAATGGGATGATATTTTAATCGACCAAATGGTTTTTAATATTTTGGCGTATCTCGTACCTCTTTACATTTTATATATTTTCACCCCGACAGTATTAGATAATTATCCGATAGTTGACTCCGGCATCAGAGCTTTGCTTTCTGCATTTATGATACTCGTTGTTCTTTTGGCTATCAATGCATCTTTGAACGCATTAGCAATTATCTACCAAAGTTTTAAAATTGCCAAAACAAGACCAATCAAAGGTTATATTCAAATCATTAAAATAATAGTTTTCACTTTCGGAACTGTTCTGATACTTGCAAACCTGTTCGGATTAAAAAATCCTGCCGGGATTGTTGGCGGACTTGGAGCCTTCAGTGCCGTTCTGCTTTTGGTATTCAAAGACCCGATTCTTGGCTTTGTAGGCGGAATTCAGCTTTCGGCAAATAACATGTTGATGCCGGGTGACTGGATATCAATGCCCAAATACAATGCTGATGGAACTGTTATCGACATCGCACTGACTACGGTAAAAGTTCAAAACTGGGACAAAACAATTTCAACAATCCCGACCTATTCATTAATCTCAGATTCATTTAAAAACTGGCGTGGAATGGAGGAATCAGGCGGACGAAGGATAAAACGCTCGGTAAATATTGATATGAAAAGCGTAAAATTCTGTACACCTGAAATGATTGAAAAGTATAAAAAGATACAGGTGTTGAAGGAGTATGTTGTAACTACTGAAAATGTACTTGAAGAATATAACAAGATGAACAACATAGATGACTCGGTAGTAGTGAATGGAAGAAGACAAACAAATCTTGGTATTTTCAGAGCCTATCTCAGAGAGTATCTTCACCACCATCCTTTAATTCACGATGACATGACATTTCTTATTCGCCATCTCACTCCAGGAGAGACTGGAATACCAATGGAGGTATATGTATTTAGCAAAATTCAGGAGTGGGATAAGTATGAAAACCTTCAGGCTGATATTTTTGACCATATTCTTGCAGTAATTCCCGAATTCGGTTTAAGCGTATTCCAATATCCTAATGGCGATGATTTTAAAGCATTGATAGGAAAAAAATAGACTGCGTATTGCTGTCCGATCAAGCGAATATTCATCATCTTTAATAACATTATTAGAGTCGAAAAGATGGATGATGATTCCATCCATACCGACAAAATAACCATTAGCATCATTTGCAAAACAAACATCAAAAGGTGTCTTGTCAACAGGAGGCTCAAGCGACATAAAGGATTTACCCATATCAATAGTTTTCAGTATCTTAAAACCGGCCATCAATGATTGCAGTAAAATAGCCAATATAATCGTTAACAAAACATACCGAATGCAAATTGTTTTTCGTTCCTGAAAATAATGTTTCAAATTGGCCGTAAATATCAATCGGAACAAAAAGTGTGATTACAAATACGATATAATAATATAGTATAATTTTCGTCAATATTTATTACTTCATAATTTTTTCTATAAACATTATTTCAACAATAATACCATTTATATCTATTTTTTACAAACAGAAAGCAGCAAGCCAAGATGCATAATATTTCACTCATTTCAAAACCTTAATTTCCTGATTTCATTTCCTTTAAAGGATTCAACATATTACGTACTATTAAATTTCATTATCTGCCAAAGATTTATTAACAGCAACACTCAGTTCCCAATCAGTGATCGGACTACAAAACCGACACCATTATGAAAAATATTTTTTTATTTTTTTATCCGGCATTCCAATTTTTTTATATAAATTTAGCCCTAATTTTCAGACAGAAACTTTTACATTTTAACTAAATGATATAATGTTATTTGAGGACACTTACAACACAATAAATTTGACAACCGAAGGGGAGTTTAAAGACCGGGGGAGCAAATTTATTGCATATTCCATACCTGTTAACACAGAAAAAGATGTAAAAGAACAACTTGAACTGATTAGAAAGCGTCATTACGATGCAAGGCATCATTGTTATGCATACAGGCTGGGGCCAGATAAATCGGCATACAGGATTAATGATGACGGGGAACCGTCAGGCACGGCAGGAAAGCCAATTTACGGGCAAATACTTTCAAAAGATCTTACGAACATACTGATAGTTGTTGTAAGATATTTCGGTGGTACAAAATTAGGGGTTAGCGGTTTAATAAATGCTTATAAAACTTCAACCAAAGAGGCACTTGAAAAAGCTACTATAGTAACAAAGACTATAAATGATATTTACCAGATAGAATTTGGATATGATGACACAAATAGTGTGATGAGAATCATAAAAGAAGAAGGTCTTAAACCTTATGAACAGGTTTACGAAGAGAAATGTATGTTAAAGGTCAGGGCAAGGAAGAAAAATAGTAATAGGGTATATGAACAGTTTAATAAAATTAATAATCTTAAAATAAAATACTTATACACTAGCTAACCAATTTAAATATGTTTTTAATGACGAATCTGAATAGAACATTTTTTTTTAATAATCAAGGGTTTATTTATTTTTTTTTAAACTTTTTTTAATTGAATTTTGTTCAAAATTTTCAGGTCGCAATACAAGTTGGATATAGTATATCAAACTATTAAGCTTCAACTACTTATCCAAGTTCAATTTTATAAATAACAATAAAGGAACTGTTTACAGATGAAAAAAAATTACAAAACAGTATGGGAAAATTGTCAAAAAGTAATTAGAGACAACATCAGCCATCAGAGTTTCAAAACCTGGTTTGAGCCAATCAAACCGGTCAACCTTGATGACAATGTATTGACCATACAAGTGCCGAGCCAGTTTTTTTATGAATGGCTTGAAGAGCATTACATAACTCTTCTAAAAAAGACCATAAAAAAAGAACTTGGACCAACAGGACGTTTAGAGTACAGTATTATTATGGATAATTCGTATTCGAGCGAGCCGTATGCTGTTAAATTTCCCACATCCAATAAAAATATCACATCGAACCAACCTGTAACTATGCCTCTTGACCTGAACAACGGTTCCTCAAAAGAAATTCCCAACCCCTTTATCATACCCGGCCTCAAAAAGATAAAAATTAACTCCCAGCTCAATGAGAGCTATTCATTCGATAATTTTATTGAAGGCGATTGCAACAGACTTGCACGATCAGCAGGTTATGCTGTAGCCAATAACCCCGGAAAAACTGCCTTTAACCCATTATTAATATATAGCAACGTCGGATTGGGGAAAACCCATCTTGCACATGCAATAGGAATAGAGGTTAAAAGCCGGTATCCTGAAAAAACTGTTCTCTATGTCACCTCAGAGCAATTCACAAATCAATATATTGACTCGGTTAGAAATAATAATCAAAATGACTTTGTTCATTTTTACCAGATGATTGATGTTTTGATAGTTGACGACATTCAATTTCTTACGAAGAAAGAAAAAACACAAGAAGTTTATTTCCATATCTTCAACCACCTGCATCAAAACTCAAAGCAACTCATAATTACTTCGGATAAACCACCGGTTGATATGAGTGGTATGAACACACGCCTTCTTTCACGTTTCAAATGGGGATTATCTGCTGATCTGCAAGTCCCCGATCTGGAAACGAGAATAGCCATAATAGAAAATAAGCTTTATAAGGATGGTGTTGAAATGCCAAGGGATGTGATTGAATATCTTGCATACAGCATTACAACAAACATCAGAGAACTTGAAGGTGCACTTATTTCAATTCTGGCCCAGTCGTCATTAAATAAAAAGGCAATTACGCTGGAACTTGCCAAGAAGATGATTGATAAATTTGTTAAAAACACATCCCGTGAAATTTCAATAGATTACATACAAAAGGTTGTTTGTGATTATTTTGGGCTTCCCCTTGAAGCTATTAATTCAAAAACAAGAAAAAGAGAAATTGTTCAGGCACGTCAACTTGCAATGTTCTTCTCAAAGAAACTCACTAAGGCTTCACTTGCTACTATAGGAAAGCACTGTGGCGATAAAGATCACGCCACTGTTTTACATGCGTGCCGCACAGTTAATAATCTTGTTGAAACTGATAAACAATTCAGAAATTACGTTGAGGAATTAGATAAAAAAATTACATTATAAAGTAATTTTTTCTTGTTTGTTTAAATTTTTTTTCTTATCTTACCGGATTATAGGTATTAATATCTATTTAGGTAATAATTTAAAATATTATATAATTATGAATGTTCTATTTTTATGCAATTCAAACACATGCAGATCTCCGCTGGCTGTAGGAGTTTTAAAGAAAAAACTTAATGATCGTAATCTGGAGGCAAAAGTTGAATCGGCAGGATTTGAGGCATTTAACATCAATGAGCCACCTGAAAACAGAGCTATTGAGGAAGCATCAAAACATAATATTGACATCTCTGCAGATAGGGTCAGGCTTTTTTCAAGCGAAGACTTTAACAAATTTGATAAAATCTATGTTATGGATACACTGGCCTACAGAAATGCTCTTTATTTTGCAAGGGACGAAAATGATAAAAGTAAGATTGAATTCCTTTTGAACCTTGTCAAGCCGGGTAAAAATGAATCCGTGCCCGATCCGTTTTACCGCAAACTGGAAGCCTGTGAGGAAACATTCGAAATAATGGATACTGCTTGCGATAAAATCGCTGAGATAGTTGCAAAAAGCAGAGTTAATTAATGTTTTACCGAATTAGCTGATTTTGACACAGCCTCCTGATTACAATACAATTGAAAATGCAGCCCGTAGGGTTCAACCCTATATTCATAGAACGTATGTTGTGGCGTCTCAGCACGATGCATACAGGTCTTTTTATGAAGGAAAGTTCATTCCTTCAGTAAATCCGGTCACTATTGCCGACGGATTACTTACCTCTCTCGGAACCCTTACCTACCCCATTATAAAAAAGTATGTTGATGAAATAGTCACCGTTAAGGAGGAAACAATAATTGAAGCAATGAAACTGATATGGGAAAGGTTGAAGATAATAGTCGAGCCTTCGGCAGCAGTACCTTTTGCCGCTATTCTTGAAAACAAATCAAAATTTAAAAATAAAAGAACCGGAATCATCCTGTCAGGAGGCAATGTTGACCTTGACAAGTTGCCATGGTATAAAAAGTATTAATTATTAATGAAAGGCAAACTTTACCTAATACCCACATTCCTATCGGAAACCGATCCCGGAAATGTTTTTCCCGAAATAAACACAAAGATCATATATTCCCTTGACATCTTTATTGTTGAAGAATTAAAAACGGCAAGACGTTTTCTGAGAAAAGTTGGTTTCAAAAACCCTTTTGACGAAGTCACTCTTCATCTGCTTAATGAGCATACCGACCTTTCTACAACAGGCAGTTATCTTGATGAAGCTGAAAAGGGTAAAGATATCGGGCTGTTCTCAGAAGCTGGAACACCCTGCATTGCTGACCCCGGCTCCGAAATAGTTAAGATAGCCCATAAAAAAAACATCAAGGTGGTTCCGCTGACAGGTCCCTCTTCCATTATGCTTGCACTTATGGCGTCGGGATTCAACGGACAAAATTTTGCTTTTGCAGGATATCTTCCCATCGACAAAAAGCTGGCTGCAGGCAGAATCAGGGAGCTGGAAAAAAATGCTTGGCAATATGATCAGACGCAGATTTTTATCGAAACCCCATACAGAAACAACAGGTTGCTTGACATACTACTCAATACCTGCTCGAATGATACTTTAATCTGCATTGCATCAGGGCTGACATCTGAAAATGAATTTATAAAAACGCTACCTGTTAGGGAGTGGAAAAAGCAAAAGCCCGGTTTTCATAAAATTCCGTCCGTCTTTTTGTTATATAAAAATAATTAATAAAATCAACAGAAATGATAATATTAATTTCACCTGCTAAAACTCTTGATCTTACGGCAAAAGCAGCTATTGACACATATTCGACACCTCTTTTTACCGACAGATCGGCAAAACTGGTTAAGGAGCTAAAAAAATACTCTCCACCAAAATTAGAGAAATTAATGAAGATAAGCCGGAAGCTGGCAAATCTGAATTATGAAAGGTTTCAGGAGTGGCATCTGCCTTTTACTCCGGAAAATTCAAAACAGGCTCTGTTTGCATTTCGCGGAGAGGTATATACCGGAATTGATGCAGATACGATGACAGATAAAGATATCGGGTTTGCACAACAACATCTCAGGATTTTATCAGGACTCTACGGAATACTTCGTCCTCTCGACTTTATACAGGCATATCGACTTGAAATGGGGACACCACTTAAATTCGACAAGTACAAGAACCTCTATCAGTTTTGGGGAGATTCGATTACACAAACAATAAAAATAGAAGCCGGCAAAACCCTTATCAACCTTGCTTCCAACGAATATTACAAAGCTATTGACCCGAAAAAAGCAGATTGCAGGATAATAACCCCAATTTTTAAAGAGTTTAAAAACGGCAGTTATAAATTCATTAGCGTTTATGGTAAAAAGGCGCGTGGACTGATGACCCGATTCATAATCTCAAACAAAATATCCGATTCGGAAAACCTGAAACTTTTTGATGTTGACGGTTATTTTTTCAATGACAGGCTGAGTGATGGAGATGACTGGGTTTTTACACGCGGTTAATTATATTGAGAAAAATATGAATGATGACGCGAAACTGACTGACTGATTTTTAGAGTAAAAGAAACGGAATCATTTAACCTGTTTTACTATCATTCAATTACTCGTGATCTCAAAACTTTCTTATTAGTTAATATGTCATCATCAATATAATAAACAGTGTTTTCGTAAATGCAAATAATGGATAATACGCAGGTACTTTCCCAATCATTTTATATGCAAATTCCAGTTGCATAATTTTTCTTGCTATATGTAATTGGTTAACCGAAATATCGCCCATTTTATCAATATGACCATACTTTCGCAACAATTAGTTCTTTCTGACCAAAAAATTTCGGATCCGCTTAAATACAGTTTACTTTACTGACGACGAAAATGAATGGGCTGTTGGAATTTACAAATAAAACATTTCTGTAAAAAAAATTTGCCTCATTCAATATAGTTATTGTACATTTGCAAATTATTTTAAAAAAGTGGAGTTATGGCAGTTATTGGAAGTATTAGAAAACAATCAGGATTACTAGTAATAATTATTGGAGTTGCTTTGGCAGCTTTTATTTTAGGCGATTTCCTAAAAAGAAGACCAAAGGGTAGGGATATGAATATTGCCGTTGTTGATGGCGATGAGATTCCATATACATATTTCAATCAAAAAGTTGAAAAAAATACTGAATACACAAAAACCCAACAGAAGAAACAAAATTTAACACCCGACGAAGTTTTTAGGATCAGACAACAGACTTATGACCAAATAGTTGATGAGATAATTCTCAAAAAAGAATATGAGGCTCTCGGGCTTGTTGTCTCTTCTGATGAACTTTTCGACCAGTTACAGGGAGACCATCCTCATAAATATATCCTGCAATATTTTAAAGACCCGAAAACTAATAAATACAATCCTGAATTAGTCAGAAATTACATTAAGCAACTCGACCAAATGGATCAGACTAATCGCAGTAGATGGGATGATTTTGTTAAGGCGATCAAAGAGGACAGACTTCAGACCAAATACAAAGACTTAATATCCAAGGCATATTTAATGCCTGATACTTTTCTTGTGAAAGATTTCGTTGACCGAAAAACTACTGCAAAAATCAGACTCGTAGGAGTAAAATACAACACAATAGCCGACAGTACTGTTACTATTGCCGATGCTGATATGGAAAAGTATTACGAAGAGTACAAACAGAACTACGAACAACCCGAATCAAGAGATATTGATTATGTTATCTTCGACGTAAAACCATCATCAAAAGACAGGCAAAAAATAAGGAAAATGGTATTTGAAATTTTTGACGATTTCAAAAAGGCCGATAATGCCCCTCTTTTTGTTGCCAGAGAATCGGATGAGAGGTATGACAGTACATATTATAAAGAAGGGCAACTTCCGGTCAGGATTGATTCTGTGATGTTTAACTCTCCGGTCGGAACTTTTGTTAGCCCTTATGTTGAAAATAATTCCTGGCATATGGCAAAACTCGAAAAGATTGTTTTCAGACCCGATTCAATGAAAGCAAGTCATATTCTTATTTCTTATGCGGGTGCACGTAATGCGGGGCAGGATGTTACCAGAATAAGAGTTGATGCAAAAGCCATTGCCGACAGCCTCTTGAATGTTGTTAAAGCTAATCCTAAAAAACTGGAAGAAATAGCAAAGCAGATGTCTGATGACCCTTCTGCAAAACAAAACTCAGGCAACCTCGGTTGGTTTGCAGACGGACAGATGGTACCTCAGTTTAATGAAGCTGTTCTGAACACTCCTGTTGGAGGTGTTACACTTGTTGAATCGGATTTCGGTTTTCATATTATTAAGGTTACAGGTAAGCTAAAACCGGTCAAAAGAGTAAGAGTTGCTCAGATAACTATTAATATTACACCAAGTCAACAGACCTATCAGGATGTATATACTAAAGCAAGCGAGTTTCAGGGAAAAGCCACAAACCTCGAAGCTTTTGACACTCTAGCTACAAGTTGGGGACTAAACAAAAGAACAGCTCCACGATTGCAGCCTATGAGCGACAGAATAGCAGGACTTGACAATCCAAGGTCTATAATCCAGTGGCTTTACACCGACGGAATCAATGTTGGTTCTATCTCGCAGGTTTATACACTTACGGATATGTATGTTGTTGCTGCTGTGACAAAAGTCAGAGAGAAGGGAATTCCTCCCCTTGACGAAATCAGGGATATGCTTGAACCATTGGTTAAAAAAGAGCTTAAAGGCGATATAATGATCAAGAAGATGACAGAAATTGTTAAAAATTCCAAAAATCTGAACCAGATGGCTTCAAAGTTGAATGCAAGGGTTGACACAGTACCTAACCTTACTTTTATGACAAGAAATATCGCAGGATTCGGAAATGAAGCTAACGTTCTTGGAAAAGCCTTTACTTTAAAAACAAAAGTGATTTCAAAGCCCGTTAAAGGAAACAATGCAGGATTCTTTGTAGTTGTAGATGAGTTAAAAAAGGCTGATTTGAAAGGAAATACAAAGCTTTACGAGAAGCAGTTGCTTATGAATTTTGTATCGAAAGTCAATAATAATTCCTTTACTAAAACTCTTAAAGAGAACGCAGATATTACCGATAACAGGATTAGGTTCTATTAAAAATAATATTTATCAGATAAAAAAGGCATATCCGGTGGGTATGCCTTTTTTTATTCTAATATAAATCAGGTTTGCCTGCCCAAATATCCGTTTGTCAAAACAAGTTAGTAACGGCTGACAAACCTGTTAATAATTAGTATATATTCGCAGATTCTAAATATTTAATTATGATCAAAAAAAAATACTTCCCGGCATTAGTATTTATTTTTCTAACAACAATATCCTGCCAGCCGACACACAAAGAGATAACACTGAAAAACCTTCTCAATGAGATGACAGACAAAAACATTGTTACTGGATTCCCTGATCCTCCTTTCACGACAAAGCAGTTCAGCTCTTATGACAGGCACACAGTCTCTCCAGACAGCGCAGGATGGTATGCCAATCACGACGCTTCCTGGTTTGTAAGGCAGGAGCAAAACAACGGACGTCGAGAATTTGTTATGTTTGATGCTGACGGGCCGGGAGCCGTAGTGCGATTCTGGATGACATTCGGCGACAAAGATGCCTATACCGGAATAATCCGTTTTTACTTCGACAATTCCGATGAACCAGAAATAGAAGGGCCTGTTCTGGACATTATTAGCGGCGGAAGGCTTGTCGGAGAACCTTTAAGCTCGTCTGTATCGCCTGAATCGAACTATTTTAAGCGCGGACATAATCTCTATCTTCCCATCCCCTATTCCGGTCATCTGAAAATTACCTATGAATGCGAGGCATTGATACCAGAAAAGCATTCTCCATCGGTTTACTATAATATAGATTACCGTACTTATCCGAAAGATACTCCTGTAAAAACTTTTTCGATAGCTGAACTTGACAGTCTTTCATCCTTTGTGGACAAAGTTCAAGACAGGCTTAAAAATTATAATAGTACTCTTTCCAAAACAAAAAATGTAAATGTTGATGAAAAAAATGGAATCCTTGCTGCCGGGGAATCCTTTTCAATATCCATTCCCGGAAGTGCGGCAATAAGGGAAATAAAAATAAAAATCAATGCCGGCAACCTGCCTCAGGCATTAAGGTCAACAGTACTTGATATTTCATTTGACGATGAAAAAACAGTATGGTCTCCTGTTGGAGATTTCTTCGGGACCGGTTACCTGATACGTGAGTATAAAACAATGTACACTGAAGTTACCGGAGACAGTACATTGATTTGCAACCGGATAATGCCTTTCAGGGAAAACACCAAAGTAGCCATAACAAACCTTGGAAATCAAAGTGTTGATATTTTAGAGTTTAAGGTCGTAACAAAAGATTATAAATGGGATAAAAACTCAATGCACTTTGGTGCTGTCTGGCACGAACTTCATAAAGTTGAATCTGTTAAAGATGATGACACCGCTGATGGTGAGGGCCATTTCGATGTCAACTTTGTAACGCTTAAAGGCGAAGGAGTATATATGGGCACCGGACTGACAGTTTTTAACACCGTCAATGCCTGGTGGGGTGAGGGTGATGAAAAAATCTGGGTTGATAATGATACGTTCCCTTCATTTATAGGCACAGGCACGGAAGATTATTTCGGTTATGCCTGGTGTCTCCCTGCAAAATTTTCACATTTTCTTATTGCACAGCCCGACGGAGCAGGAAATTTCAACCCGGGGATGTCTGTTAATTTGCGCTACTATCTTCTTGATCGCATTCCTTTTCGCAATTCTTTACGGTTTGATATGGAATTATGGCACTGGGTGAAAACGACCATAAACTATGCTCCGGTTTCATTCTGGTATATGAAGCCGGGAGGTACTTTTAATATCAAGCCTGATCCCGAAGCTGCAAAACAACCTGTTGCCCTGAAAAAAACCGACCTGATTAAACCAAAAACCGTCAAAAACGGCATTCTGGAAGGTGAAGACCTCAGGGTTCTTGAGGTGAGCAACGGCAACTATTACCTGCAGGCAATCAATGAGTTAAAATGGAGCAATAATACCCAACTCTGGTGGATAGCAGGAGATGACGGTGCAACACTTACTGCCGATTTTATTATTCCTGAAGCAGGAAAATACAAAATAGATATGACCTTCACAAAAGCCGTTGATTATGCCGATTTCAGAATTGCATTCAACGGAGTGTTTTGTAAAAAAGTGTTTTCAGGATACCACGATCAGACAGGTAAAGAAGTGATAAAGGACTCAGCCGGTCTTGGCACGTTCTATCTCCAAAAAGGAATCAATACTCTAACAATAAAAACCGCTGGGAAAAACCCCGATGCTGTTCCCTATTATATGGTCGGGATTGATTGTTTCAGATTAGAAAAAATTAATTAATGTGATAACTGCTAATACTTGTCACATTACCTTTCTTATTTATAAATATTTCTAAATTTACCCTACTTATTTATTTAGATTCAATATGAATACATATTTATCTAAATTTGCCGCACTTTAATTACAAAAATATAAACTATGGACTTATCAGTCAGTTATTTAGGCTTAAAACTCAAATCTCCTATCGTAGTAGGAAGTTCGAGCCTTACCAATTCATTGGGTAATCTGAAAAAAATTGAGAACAGCGGTGCCGGAGCTGTTGTTTTAAAATCCATTTTTGAAGAGGAGATTTACAACGAATATCAAAGTATTCTTGAAAAAGAGAAGGATTTGGAGTTTCCTGATGTCCGTTTCCTGGATTATTATGATTATAAAATCAAGGATGATAATATTAAGAAATATCTCACATTGATTTCGGAAGCCAAAAGTGCCCTGACAATTCCGGTAATAGCCAGCATTAACTGTGTCAGTTCCTGGGAATGGAGCTTTTTTGCAAAAAAACTTGAAGAGGCAGGTGCTGATGCTATCGAACTGAATATGTTTATCCTCCCTTCCGATTTCAGTCAAACTTGTAGTAAAATTGAGGATACTTATATGGATCTTATCGAAAAAATAAAGTCCACTGTTAAAATTCCTGTTGCCGTTAAGCTAAGCTACTATTTTGCCGACCTTGCAGCCTTTGTAAAAAGGGTTTCGGAAAGCGGTGTGCAGGGAGTTGTTCTGTTTAACAGGTTTTTCCATCCCGACTTTGACATTGACAATTTCAAAATAGTTCCTTCCAATGTATTAAGCCGTTCGTCAGACCTTGCTATTTCGCTGCGCTGGATGTCAATATTATCAGGACGCGTAGGTTGCGATTTAATTGCTTCAACAGGTGTTCACGACGGAGCTTCAGTGGTTAAAGAAATTCTTGCCGGAGCCGATGCCGTTCAGGTTGTTTCATCTCTGTATAAACACGGAGTGAATTATATTGAAGATATGACAGAGGAGCTAAAAGCCTGGATGAGTAAACATAATTTCGAGAAAATAGATGACTTCAAAGGTAAAATGAGCCAGATTAACAGTCCGAATCCTGCCGAATACGAAAGGGTTCAGTTTATGCGCTACTTTGAAGGTAAAAAATACGAATTAGGATAATCTTAAATAATTGCTTTATGCCGACTTTAACATTTAGTGAAAAGCTGTCACGGTTTATAGTCAACTCTATATTCCTTATGCTGGTTTGGATTGCTTTTACAAGTTCATTCGCAACTCACGAGTTGATTGTAGGAGCTTTGACGGCAATGATAATTTCATATCTGAGTATCAGACTTTTTACCTGTTGTACTATTTCCATTTTCAATCCGGTGAAAATCTTTTATATGATATGGTTTTTTATTGTTTTTCTCATTGCTCTGATAAAGTCCAACTTTGATGTTGCACGCAGGGTGCTATCACCTTCGCTACCTATCAATCCCGGTATTGTAAAGTTTAAAACAAAGCTGACGACCAATTATTCAAAAATGGTATTGGCTAACAGTATTACACTTACTCCGGGAACATTAACGGTTGACATTATTGATGACACATTTTATATTCATTGGATTGATGTAAAGACAACCGATTCTGAAAAAGCCTTTACGGAGATTGCCGAACAATTTGAAAAAATATTATTAAAAATCTTTTAATTATGACAATTATAATTTATATTGCTCTTTCATTTATGGTTCTGGGATTTGTTTTGTCAGCCATAAGATTTGTTAAGGGTCCAACCGCCGGAGACCGTACGGTAGCTCTCGACACGATTACTACTATTGCCGTAGCAGCTATTATATTGCTGGCATACATATTTCAAAGATTTGTTTATGTTGATGTAGCACTGCTTTACGCCGTTCTCGGTTTTATCGGTGTTATTGTAATTGCAAGATATTTGGAGGGTGCATTATGAGTATTATGGAAATTATCGGCGGTGCTCTTATAATTATAGGAAGTGCATTCCTGTTTCTTGGTGCTTTGGGTATTTTCAGAATGCCTGACATATACAACCGCCTTCAGGCCGGAACCAAAGCAACAACACTTGGCGGAATGAGTTTGATTCTCGGAGTTGGCTTCCTCGAGCCTTCCTGGATGATGAAAATGATCATTATTATTATTTTCATTGCTTATTCAAACCCTATAAGTTCCCATGCACTGGCAAGAGCAATGTACAAAAGAAAGCGTTATCCATTAATTTTAAGTGAGGATAAAGAGAATATGGATGCTTACGCGGAAGTAAACCCACACGAAAAAGAGGAGGTTAAATCATGATATATTTCATATTAATTATCGTCCTGTTTTTGTTAATGATTGGAGCAGCAGTTTACTCCATCAGGCAAAAGGACCTGTTATATGCAACAATAGCCACAGGAATTATCAGTCTCGTTCTTTCGGTACTATTCTATCTGCTTCAGGCTCCTGATGTTGCATTGACCGAGGCTGCCATCGGGGTAGCTCTTACTACAATCATTTTCATAATTACTATCAGGAATACAGTTAGATATGAGGATGAAAGTGATAATAAAGAAAAATTTAAATCGGGTGTAAAATGAAGAAGTTTGTAGTTATACTATTATTGGCCGTGATGGGATATTACATTTCAGCCATCTTTTTTGATATTGGTTTTGGTAATTCCCATCTTGTTGAAGGCATTAGTCCGGTGAAAGATGCTTATCTTGAGGAAACAGTAAATACTCTCAGTGTTGCCAATACTGTTACAAGTATTGTGGTTAATTTTAGAGGTTTTGACACACTCGGAGAGGTAACGGTTCTGTTTCTTGCAGTAACAGCTCTCGGAAGTATATTGTATAAAAAGAGACACCAGGCCGGAGATCGTTCCGTATTATTTTCAGCAAGTAAGATTGTGACATCCGGGTCTAAATTACTTTTTCCGGCAATCGTATTATTGGGTGCCTATGTGTTTATTCACGGTCATCTTTCACCCGGTGGAGGTTTCCAGGGAGGTGTAATCATTGCCACAGGATTTCTGCTGATGCTATTGGCTTATGAAAATTTTACTGTTGGGCACAATGCTCTTTCAGTAATAGAATCACTTGCAGGGATAACTTTTGCAGGAGTTGGAATGTGGGGATTAATTTACGGTGGTAGTTTCCTTGAAAACTTTTTACCCGTAGGAACACTTAATGACCTGTTCAGCGGTGGGGTGATACCTATCATTTATATAGCTGTCGGTTTTAAGGTAGCTGCCGAACTTACAGGTGTTATATATACTGTTTTACACGAAAAAGGATAAAACAATGGAAGATACATTATTTAAATTGTTGGATTACGGCATTTACGGTACGGCTGTTCTGGTAATCCTGGTAGGTTTATACGGGGCTCTCGTAAAACGATCTCTTTTAAAGATTGTCATTAGTCTTTCCGTAATTGATTCGGGAATAAACTTGTTGCTTGTTGCAATTGGCTATTTAAAAGGAGGAACAGCTCCTATTTTTTCTCCCGGATATCTTGAGAATCCTAAGGTTATGGTCGACCCTATCCCTCAGGCTTTGGTACTTACGGCCATTGTTATCGGTTTCGGTGTTACAGCCGTTGCTCTATCACTGGTAATCAGACTTTACAGACATCATCACACATTACATATTGACGAAATAAAGAATTTAAAATGGTAGGAACTCCCGTATTATTTGTAGCAATTCCCCTTTTGGCGGCATTTTTAATTCCGTTGTTTGGGATGATATGGAAAGAATCGGTCAGGATTTTACCCGGAATTGTACTGGCATATCTGTTAGTGCTGGCAATAAACCTGATGAATTATGTTATGGTCAATGGGCCGATTGTTGAAGTAATTGCGGGTTGGGCTCCTCCTTTGGGAATCAACCTGATATTCAGTCCTTTCTCAGGATTTCTTGTAACACTGATGGTTTTCCTCGGGCTGATAGTCTGGATATACAGTTATCGTTTTAAACGAAATGTGGACTTTGAACCTGCAAAAAAATATTTTATCTTGTTGATGATGCTCATAACAGGTTCCGTAGGAATGGTATTAACAGGTGATATTTTTAACCTGTTCGTATTTATTGAAATCACAAGTATATCAGCCTATGCACTTACCGCTTTCTATACCGGACGCAATAGTGCTGAAGCTTCATTCAAATATCTGATGCACGGTTCCCTGGCATCTGCATTTTTGCTGATCGCTATTATGATTATCTATTCCCAACTGGGAACATTGAATATGGCGGACATAGGAAGCAAGATGCACCTTATGAAACCGGCATTTAAAATTTCAGCTATTATATTACTGTTTACGGCTCTGGGAATTGAAGCTGAAATATTCCCTCTCAATGGCTGGGCACCCGATGCTTATGCTGAAGCTCCCGGGCCTGTCGGTGCCGCTTTCGCCGGAATTGTTGTTAAAGCTGCCATTTATGCATCAATAAGGGTCATTTATACTCTGTTTGACCTTAGTGGTGCTTATGACCTGCTTATTATAATAGGTATGATAACCCTAATAATTGCCGAAACGGCTGCTATCCGGCAGGAGAAACTGAAAAGGATGCTTGCATATTCCAGTATCGGTCAGATGGGACTCGTAATGGTTGCTTTTGGAATTGGAACCGAAGAGGGTGTTTTTGCAGCTCTTTTCCTGATGTTCAACCACGCCATTATCAAATCACTGCTTTTCCTTTCGGGAAGCTATCTCGTTTACAATTCAAAAGATAAACTTATCAAAGAGGTGAATGGAATTGGTAAATTTCTTCCAATTACATCATTCCTTTTTGTTCTTGGTGCCTTTGCGATTGTCGGTCTTCCGCCGTTTGCAGGTTTCTGGAGTAAACTTTCCGTCCTGTCTGCGGCTGCCGACAGCAATATGCTGTTGATTATTGCCTTGGTTTTGATTGTAAGCATCATTGAGATCGTTTATTATATGAGGGTTGTCAACAGAATTTATTTCTTTAAAAAGGATGAAACCGTTTCTTCCCAAAGGCCCACGTTCAATGCGTTGATAGCAATGCTAACCTTGGGTGCAATTGTTTTAATCGTAGGCTTCTATCCTGATGCTATAACAGGATTTTTACATAGAGCATCGGCAGACCTTATGGATAAAGCCGGTTATATTAATGATGTTTTGACACTTAATTAATTTTAGGATAAAAAGATAAATTCATACAATGGAAACAATATTTTTAATATTCATCTTATTTCTGGGGGGCGCAATAGTTACCTGGATGGCCGGCAAACTTGGCAATATTGTTCAGGATATACTATTCCTTGCAACGATAATTGTTCCTTCCTATCTTTTTTATGCAAATGTTGCAACAGGTTATGCCGTTGATTTCAACGTTGGCGGAATAGAACTCAGCTGGGGAATAAATGCTTTCGGATGGCTGTTCTCACTGATAGTCCTTGGACTGGGAGCAGTTGTATCTTTCTATTCGGTTAGCTTTATGAAAGGTAAAGAGCGTAGAGGATTTTTCTACTTCAATTTTATTCTCAGTGTAATGTCAATGCTGGGTATTCTGATGAGTCAGGATTTGGTCTCTTTCTTTATCTTCTGGGAGATAATGACTTGGTCGTCATATCTTATGGTTGTATATAACGGAAATGATGTACAACGTATCGGCATCAAATACTTTGTTTTCAGTGCTATTGGAGCTTATGCTATGTTGATGGCTATTGTCGTTATCAAATCCATAACAGGAAGTTTTATGATTGAGAATTTTATCTCGGCATATCCTTCGTTCAGCTTTGATATGCAGATACTTATTCCTATTCTTTTATTAACGGGATTTGGTGTAAAAGCTGCAATAATGCCTCTTCACGTATGGGCTCCCGGGGCTTACAGCAATGCTCCGATGGCATACACAAGTATATTTTCAGGCTCGCTTTCAAAGATGGGTATTTACGGAATGGTAATCGTTTTCACAACAATGTTGTCGTATGTACCTGAAGGTATTTGGTTCAGAGAAGTAATTGCCTGGCTTGGTGGTTTTACTGCCGTTTTCGGGACGCTCTGGGCCATCAAACAGGATGATGCTAAAAAACTACTCGCCTATTCATCAGTTGCACAACTCGGATATATAATTGTAGGTGTTTCGATAGGTACTCCACTTGCTATGATGGCCGGCCTGTTCCTCGCTGTTATGCACGCTGTTTTTAAAGGAACGCTTTTTATGGTTGTCGGAGCTATCGAACGCCAGACGGGGACTTCCAACTTCACTGAAGTTACAGGATTAATTAGAAAAATGCCATGGACTTTTGTGGCAGCCTTAATATCAATCATTGCACTGGCAGGCATTCCTCCGCTTGGCGGTTTTGTTGGAAAATGGATGCTTTATGAATCTCTAATTACAAGCGACCATTATTTGCTGGTCATTGTGATCTTCTTCTCAAGCACCGCAGCATTCCTTTATTGCTATAAATTCCTGTTCGGATTTTTCCTCGGACAGGAAGAAGAAGAGTGGGCTCACGTTAAAGAAGCTCCTGCATTGATGGTTGTACCTATGATGATTCTGGCAGGCCTAAGCTTTTTACTTGGCACTTATCCCGGTATTGTTCTAAAACCGATCAGCGAAGGAATGCAGGTTCTCGGATATGGATTGACGCAAGGAGAATTGTGGGATACCTCAATCATTCTTAATGGATGGGGTAATCAGGTTGTATTACAACCCATTCTTTATGCAATAATCGGAATATTTGTATTCTTTATGGTTTTTGTAACCCTGAAAGGATTTAAAAGCACACGTTATGTCACAACCAAAGACATCAGTTCTTCAGGTGAGGTTCCATTGGCACACGAAAATCTGACTTTCTCACAAAATTTCTTTCAGCCTTTCCTCAGGGCGGTAGAGCCGGCAATGAGAAGACAAATTGATAAGTATTATAATGCCATTGCCAACGGACTGGAATCTTTATTTGAATTTACAAGAAGGATTTACACAGGAAACGGTCAAACTTATGCAATATATGTTATCGTATTTGTAGTTATATTATTAATTTTTAAGGATAGTATTTTCGGATAATAAAAATATTAGATAGATGGATTCAATTTGGTTTAAATTACTGGGAGTAGTTGTTTCATTCATAGTGGCTTTCGCTGTCGGAATGACCTATATGGGACTTAACCGTAAAATAACGGCAAGGGTACAAAACCGTAAGGGACCTCCTTTTTATCAGAATTTTATTGACGCTATAAAGTTAGGCTCAAAAACAACTGCTATTCATCACGGTGTTATGCAACATTTCGGACCAGCCTTTCTTATGGTATCTTCCGTAATGTCGTTAATGATAATCCCCATTTTAAACAATGGAATGTGGTTCAGCAATCTCAATTTTCACGGTGACCTTATATTCCTATTATACATAATGGTCTTCGGGCCTTTGGGAATGGCACTCGGTGCAGGTCAGACAGGTAACCCAAACTCAGCAATTGGTGTTACCCGTGGATTAAGCCAGATGGTTGGATTTGAGATACCTTGGGTTATGGCTCTTGTTGCTCTAATGATCCAGTTTCATACAACATCCATAGTTGACCTTATTAATATTCAGGTTGAAAGCGGTACCTGGCTGATATTCTCTTCACCGTTTGCTTTTGTAGCTGCTGTTTTAGCAATGCTTGGGATGTTCAGATATTCTCCGTTTGATATTGTGGGAGCACCTACGGAACTTGCTTCGGGACCAATGTCGGAGAACGGTGGTAAATATCTTTTTACAATGATGTCGTCAGCTTCTGTATTTGCTTTTGCAAAACTTACTCTTTATGTTGACCTTTTCCTGGGTGGTGCTTCAAACCTGATTGAATTATTGATAAAGACATTTGTAATTTATATGATACCTGTTCTTTACGGAGTTGTAAGCCCACGATACAGAACAGAACAATCTATCAGATATTTTTGGGGCTGGCCGGCATTCTTCGGTTTGCTCGCAATTTTATATGCTGTATTTTTCTAATATTGATAAGAGATGATAAACGATAAGAATTCACAAAAAATAGTTGATTTTATCCAAAACTGGGCACGAAAACACTCAATTTGGGTATTGGCCTATGGTACCGGATGCGGTGCAATCGAAATTCCACCGACAATGACATCAAGATATGATGCCGAACGTCTCGGAGTAAGAGGTGCAGCTACTCCTCGCCAGGCTGATGTTCTGCTGATAACAGGGTATCTTACAACTAAAACACTGAAAAGAGTCATCAGGGTTTATGAGCAAATGCAGGATCCCAAATATGTTATAGGGTTCGGTTCCTGCACAATAAACGGTGGTATGTACTACGATTCTTACAATACTATCAAGGTTCTGGATAAGTATCTTCCGGTTGATGTTTATATCAACGGTTGTATGCCCCGTCCCGAAGCTGTTTTGTCGGGTTTTGCCAAGCTCCAGGAACTTATTGGACAAGGAAAAGCAAACGGAGCTCAAAAATATAAGGATAACCTGGAATGGTATCGTGAAAATCAAAAGAAGATTATTCCTAACTGGGTAATGCCTGAATATAACTGGTAACAAGCAAAACCTGTAAGGTCTGGCCGGAGCTTGTGCGAAATCAGAACCTTTCAGGCTTAATAAGAAGTTAGAATAATATTGACAGGCGTGAATGCTTGTCACATAGAAAAGAAAATATAAAATAAGAAAAATGTTCATAAAATGGATGAACTGAAAACAAAAATAATAGAACGTATTAAAGCTAATTTTCAGGATGCTTCTGAAGATAACAGCTTTAAATACAACAGGCTGGATTTTAATGTAAAAAGGACTACTGTACCTTCTATCCTTTTTTATCTGAAAGATGAAATGGGGTTCAAACATCTATCGCATATAACTTGTGTTGACTGGCTGGAAGAGGGTGAATTTGAGCTTATTTTCATCGTATGGTCACCTGTTGACAAAATAAAAGTATTCGTTCGTACACGTCTCGACAGGGAAAACCCAGTTATGGACAATTTAGATATGATATGGCGACAGGCACATACTTACGAAAGAGAATTCAGGGAGATGTTCGGTATTCAGTTTACCGGTCTTGAAGCACCTCAGGACTTTCTGCTTGAAGACTGGGACGGGCCTCCACCTATGCGTCGTGATTTCCATACGGAAGATTATGCTTCGGAAACGTTTTTTGAGCGTCCAGGAAGAGAAGATGCCGGTGATGTCAGAGAAGAAATTATAAAACGTTCGGGTGAAGAAATACCTGATTTTGCAAAAAAATATTCAAGATAAAATGAGAGAAAAAGCAACAACACTATATCTTGGTCCACAGCACCCGGGAATAACCGGAAATATGATGATTCGTCTGAAAGTTGAAGGTGACACCATCGTTAAAGCTACTACCGAAGTCGGATATCTGCACCGTGCTTTTGAAAAGTTGCAGGAAAAAAGAAACTGGTTGCAAAGTTTCACACTCTTATGCCGGTTTTGCGTTCCCGAACCTGACCCTGTTGAGGAATCTTATGCCAGAGCTGTTGAACTGCTCGAAGGACGTGAGGTTCCCGAACGGGCAAAATATATCAGGGTTCTGATGCTCGAACTCGCACGTCTTGGATCATATATGCTATGGTACGGCGGGCAA
>Ga0256913_10000243_pt1 | contig 27155 bp, 25 predicted proteins | sample Axial_MatmetaG_FD_185970 | JGI IMG/M metagenome (GOLD analysis project Ga0256913, IMG submission 185970) | Deep-sea worm associated microbial mat communities from Axial Seamount, Juan de Fuca Ridge, Pacific Ocean - Axial_Mat | ecosystem: Environmental > Aquatic > Marine > Oceanic > Microbial... | reverse complement strand
TAGAATACCTGCCTGTCACGCAGGGGGTCGCGAGTTCGAGTCTCGTCCGCCGCGCCATACTCCATATTTATATTTCTCATCTTAAATTATTATCAAAAATTATAATATATTAAAAATATTGCATAACCCTGTTTTAAAAGCTAGACTTTAGCTATATACTATTATCATATGGTATATCGCTAAAGTCGTATAAAGATGGGAGGTTAGAATGAAAAGAAAATTTATTGTGGGGTTATCAACTATAGTCTGTATCTTGACACTCTCTCAAGCAGAGATATCAAATCTTAATGATGCTATAAATAAAGCAGGTAAACAGAGGATGCTCTCTCAAAGAATGATGAAAGACTACTCTATGATAGGTATCAAGATAAAGTTTGGAAATCCCAAAGAGGAGTTGCAAAAATCATCAGATCTGTTTACTCAAACTCTAGATGATTTGATCAAGTTTACCAAAGATAACAAAGAGGCAAATACTGAACTCTTAAAGGTTAAAAAGCTATGGAAAGGTATCCAAAAAGATCTCTTGGCGACACCAAATAAAGAGAAGGCTGCTGAGCTGTACAAATCTATAGATCAGCTTCTAGTATCTGCACATAAAGCCACAACTGCAATAGCTACAACATCTAAGGTGACTACAGGAGAGATCATCAATATATCGGGACGACAGCGAATGTTGTCTCAAAGATTAGCAAGTCTATATATGTTGAAAGTTTGGGGTGTAGCTACAGATGATAGTGCTTTAAAAAAATCTATGGATGAGTTCTCTATAGCACAGAAGAAGCTAGAATCTTTTCCAAAAAATAGTGATGAGATAAAAAAAGCATTAGCTCAAGTAAAAAAAGATTTTATGTTCTTTGAAGTTTTAGGTGTATCTAAATCCAAAAAATATATTCCTAGTCTTATAGCTCGTTCTTCTAATAAGATAACTAAACAGATGAATGATGTTACTAAACTCTATGTAGATATGAAATAAGGAGCAGAATGATGATAAAAAATATAGTAAAAACAGTAACGGTAGGGACATTTTTGATGAGTAGCTTTGCTCTATCTGCACAGTCTGATGTAGCATCATCAGATACGAAATCATCTGCTTCTATTGTTTCAACAGAGCAGATAATAAATCTTGCGGGTCAACAGAGAATGTTTTCTCAAAGAATGGCAAAAGACTATTTTTATGTAGGTAAAAAGATCAATAGGGGCAATGCTTCAAGACAACTTGCAGATACTCTAAAAGAGTTCAAGAAAACACAAATTTTTCTAAATAAAAATATTAAAGATGAAGAGATACGAAACTTGATAGCCTTTGTTGATATGAGCTTAGATGAATTTATAGCTATTTCAAAAGAGCCATATAGTGTAGATAATGGTACTATCATACTAGACTTGAGCGAATCTATGCTAGAGGGTAGTGGATATATAGTCCAAGCGATAGTCAAAGATAGAAAAACTAATGAGATAATAGATACAGCAGGAAAGCAGAGAATGTTGTCTCAGCGTATAGGGAAGTACTATATAGCATATCAAGCTGGTATCAAGGATGACAATACAATAGTACAGATGAAAGATACAGTAAAAGAGTTTGATAGCAATCTAAAGAAGCTTATGTCAAATATAAGTAATACAGATAAGATAAAGAGTGAACTTGCTAAAGTCAACAAAATGTGGAGAATAGTATATAAATTTTATCTCAATATAGAGAAGGGGGGGCTACCTGTGATAGTATATTCAACTACTGATGATATCACTACAAAAATGGATAAGATAGTAAGCCTCTATGTCAATATATTGGAGAAAAAATGAAAAAAAACTTGGTAAAAATAGGAGTAATTATCATCTCTATATCCTCTTTTTTACCTGCTGCTTCTATCAGAAATCAAATACTACTTATAGAGGCATCTGAAAATATTCGTTTGGAGAGTCAACAGATAGTCAAAAATTATCTATACTTCTATAGTAATCCCAAAAAGATCAAATATAGAAATGAAGCACTACAAGGTATAGATAATTTAGATAAGCAGTTTAGAATAATAGCCAAATCTACAAAAGATGAAGACTCCAAAGATGTATTGGCTTTTTTAGACTATAGTAAAGAGAAGATGAAAGAGGTGATAGATACACCTTTTGAGAAAGACAATCCAGCATTGATGCTAGACTATAGTGAGACACTACTAGAGGGAGCAGAGTCTATCAGTAATAGTATAGATTATATCCCATCAATAGAGGAGAAGATGTTGATGAAGATGAAGGATATAGCCTTTTTGGTAGAGAGAATTAGTAAATATTATATAGCTATATTTGTAGGTCAAGAGGGTATAAATTATATTGAGATGTTGGATGAGGCTATACAGAAGATGGAGGATGATCTAACTTCACTCAAAAAATATGAGTATAGTGCAAAAAACTTATCATATCTAGTAGAGTTAAAAAAGAATTGGGTTGTACTTAAAAAGTTTTATCTGAACTACAAAGAGATCAAGGTACCAAATATTGTACTATATGCCTCCTTAGAAGTGAGAAGAAATGCTCATACTCTTGAGTTGTATCATAGCAAAAACCAATAAACAAGAGGGTAGATTATGAAAATTTTGAACAATAAATTACTTGAATATGTTCTTTTGATCCCACTTTTTATTTTTGTTATTATGTTATCTTACTACTCCTATATAGGGTATAATGAGTATAAAAATTTTTCAACAGCTAAAGAGCAGTTGAGATATCTTGAAGATCTCAATGATCTTCTTTTGGAGATAGATGCAGAGAGAGGTTTGTCAGCTATATATATGGGTGATAGTGATGATCAGGATAGTTTCGGTTCATTGAAGATACAGCATGATTTGGTTGATGATAAAATTACCTCAGTAAAGAGAAGTAAATTTGCTACTGAATCCACGCATCTATTTAAAAATCTAAATGAGCTTGATGAGATAAGAGGCAAGATAAAGCTCAATGATATAGGGTTTGATGATTTCTTTTTTGGTAAATATACAAACAATTTTGGTATCTCTATAATAAATGAGATGAAAAAAATCAAAATCAAACTTGAGAATCAAGAGGAGAATAATCAGATATATAGATATGTGAAGCTCCTAAAGCTCGATAAGATGATCCAGTTTAAAGAGCTAAAATCAAATAAAAGGATGCTTGATCTATATTTTGAACTTCTTGAGATCAAAGAGAATGTAGCTACAGAGAGAGATTTTATATCTTATAAGATTGGTCAATTCTCCCCATTGACCAATAAGGATTTTAAGGTTTGGGATGAGCTTATTAGTAAAGATTTTATACCACAATTTGAAAAGATAGGAAATAGATATTTTGCAGATAAGCTAAATAAAATATTTAATAAAAATTTATATTTCAATAAAGTAGATAAGCTTAGAACAAAGATCATATTTGACTCTGTTAATAATGGGTTGAGGGCTTCTAAAAGTGAAGAGTGGTATAAGATAGAGTCAGATAAGATATCAGAGATATCACGAGGTGAGCATCTCATATCATCATCTCTTGATAAGATACTCAATGACAATATTGAGCAGAAGAAAAAGCAGTTGTACTTTTTGATTGCTATAATAGCTTTGCTTATCATGTTGACATATATTTTACACCATATTTTTAGAGCCCATAGAAGGGAAGATCGAGAGTTCAAAGAGGCTATACAGGATATAAGTCTAAATCTAAATGATGAGCAGAGAGAAGAGCTCAATAAGATTATCAAGAAGCAAGAGAAGGTTAAGATATATAACTTTATGGCGAATACTATCGCTGATGCCAATAGAGCAAAAGATCTCTTTTTGGCAAATATGTCCCATGAGATTCGTACACCCCTCAATGGTATAGTTGGATTTACCCAGCTTTTGAGAAATACCAATCTAACAGAGGAGCAAAATGAGTTTGTGACTATAATAGATCATAGCTCTGAAAATTTACTAGTCATTGTCAATGATATATTGGATTTGGCAAAGATACAAGAGAATAAAGTTGAGCTTGAGGAGATAGAGTTTAATCCATTTGATCTATTTGAATCAGCTATAGAGTCATATGCTGCAAAAGCTGATGAGAAAAATATCAATCTACAGCTATATACAGATCCATCTATCACAACTACACTCAAGGGTGACCCTACCAAAATCACTCAAATATTGGTCAACTTGGTTAGTAATGCTATCAAATTCACTCCAGAGAGTGGGATGATAGATGTAGTTGTAGAAAAAGTAGATCAATCAGATGGATTTACGACTCTAAAGGTATCTGTCAAGGATACTGGTATAGGTGTGAGTGACGAGCAGAAGAAGAATATATTTAAAGCATTTTCACAAGAGGATATCTCTACAAATAGAAAATTTGGTGGTACTGGATTGGGATTGACTATCTCTACAAAACTCATACATGCAATGGGAGGAAAACTTGACATAGATAGTATCCAAGGTAAGGGTTCTACATTTTTCTTTGACTTTAGGTTAGAGGAGATGGAGACTATCAAGATCGAGCAAAATAGCTACAAAATAGGTCTATGTATGCCAAGTGACCAGCAGACTGCCAAAGAGGAGAGGAATATTGAAGAGTATATAGAGGCTACAGGTGCTGATCTTATAAAATACAACTCCCTTGATGAGATATTTGATCTTGATGATAATGATAGACCAAATATACTTTTTGTAAACCAGATCGAGCTATCTGAACTTGTCAAATATCCAAAAAGAGAGATGAAGATAGCATATATATCAAAGCACAATACTCTAAGAAGAGAGAGCGACAAAGAGATGTTGTCTTGTGTAGACTACTCTATCTATAAGCCTATAGGCTTCAATAAAATCATACGGGCTATATCTATAGTTACCCAGATCAAGGATAGAGTAGAACCCAAAAAAGTAAAACATGATGAAGATGAAGCCTTTGTATTAAATGATCTATCTATACTTGTTGCAGAGGATAACCCTATAAATCAAAAGCTTGTAGAACATGCCCTCTCAAATCTAAATATAGATATTACTTTGGCAGATAATGGCAAGATAGCATTTGATCTAAGAAAAGAGTTCTCATATGATATGATCTTTATGGATATTCAGATGCCAGTGATGAATGGAATAGAAGCGACCCATGCTATATTGGAGTATGAGAAAGAGAATAACCTAAAACATATCCCTATAGTAGCTCTTACTGCCAATAACCTAAAAGGAGATCGTGAAAGAGTACTAAAAGAGGGCTTGGATCTATTTTTGCCAAAACCTATAGAGCTAAAGAGTATGCACTCTATCCTAAAACAATATTTTCCAGATAAGATCATCTACCATAGTGAACATGCAGATATCATACTATATAGAGAGATGGATATAAATAGAAAGATGTTCAATGCACTTCTTCAGAGTATGGGATATAGTGTAGAGATAGTTTCGGATAGGGATCTTTTCAAGAGGAGGATATCAACTATAGACTATACCTACTCATTCGCAGATGCTTCCCTGATAGAGGAGAACCCAGAGATAGCCAAGATACTTAGAAGAAAACATATCAAAAATATAATATTTGTTGATAAGCCTCTAAATGAAGAGGTTGGTCTAAATATTGAAGATTGTGATTTTATCATCCCAAATATTGCAGATAAAACACTATTAAAATTCTATATTGATAAGATATAGAGTTAGAAGAGGGGTGCTGTTTTGGTAGCAGTATAGATTGAGTTCAAAAGTAGTCACTATATATCTATATAGTATCTTATTGAGCTTGATCTACATAAGTCTATAGATCTCTCTTCTCATCCAAATTGTTGCACCACAGTATTGGGGAGATATAGATCCAAAATATGCAATGTGCAAACAGGGTCTAAACCAATCACCAATTGATATCACTTCCAAAGTCACTGTAGAGACAAAAGGTTTAAAGCCAATATTGTTTAGCTATGGTGCTGATACCAAAGGTGTATTGAACAATGGACACTCTATACAGGTAAATGTAGATTCTTATAGTAGTATAGATATAGATGGTGAACACTTTGTGTTGAAGCAGTTTCATTTCCACACACCAAGTGAAAATGAGATAGACGGTAGAAGCTTTCCATTGGAAGCCCATTTTGTTCATGTATCTGATGATGGCAAATTGGCAGTTGTTGGTGTATTGTTTGAACTAGGTGAATCAAACAAAGCAATACAAGCCATCTGGGATGCTATGCCAAAAGAGGCTGGTAAAACAAATGAGTTAAAATTATCTAGTAAAATGATAGGAAATCTACTTCCTAAAAATAGAGATTATTACTATTTCAATGGCTCTTTGACTACACCACCTTGTAGTGAAGGTGTCAAATGGATGGTTATGCAAAACTATCTTACTATATCCAAAGAGCAGGTTCAAATCTTTTTGGATGTGATGCACCACCCAAATAACCGCCCTACAATGCCTATAAATGCTAGAAAGGTTTTCAAATAATTTTGGATTGATACTTTCTTCTCAATAATTTCACAGTCCATAGGTCAGTGAAACTAGTAAATTAGAGCAAAATATGATTATTTCTGGCTACTCCTACTGTTAGCATCTCTACTTATATTTTGAGACCCATCTTATATCCTTTTGAAGATGGGCTATTGTAGTATAGTTTGGGTTTGTAGTTATATCAATCTATAATCTTTTTCACTCCTATCCTGCAAGACCAGGAAGAAGTTTGGCAAGACCATGGGCAATCATCTGTACACCAATAGCAGCTAGTAGCATACCCATCAAACGAGTTGCAATATTGAGTCCTGTCTCTCCTAGCTTTTTCCCAATTGGTTCAGCAAAAGCCAAAGTTACCCAAGCTAAAAGTGCAACAGCCAATACTACCAAACTCAAGAGAAGCCTACCACCATGCATACCAGACATTTCTGCTCCTTGAATAATACTGAAACTAATAGTACCAGGTCCTGCCATCAAAGGTATAGCCATAGGTACTATAGCTATAGACAACATGTTTTTGATCTCTGCTTCACTCAACTGTTTCTCTTCTCCCTGTGTCTGCTTGACTGGATCTTTTTTGGCTTGTAGCATATGTATAGCCATCAAAAGGATGAGGATACCACCACCAGCTTGAAATGCTTCTATACTGATACCAAAAAGTTTCAATATAATTTCACCTGCCCACACTGAGATAAGTAGTATTATCAAAATGGCTGTTGCTGTTATCTTTGGGATTCGTTGGCGAACCACCTTTGGCTTATCACTTCCTATACTGATAAGTATCGGAATAGCACCTAGAGGATTCATCAGTGCCACCATACCTATAAATGTTTTCACCAATTCTACATTTCCTAAATCCATTACATATTTTCCTTATAATTTTATTTGACTATCTTTCTCACATTCTCATCTCTCTTGAGACTGCAAAAGAACTACTGTTTTTTGGAGCTTGGACTTTCGTCTTATAAAAGATCTCCCACTTCATGGGACTTTTGGACTGAACTTTAAGCTCCTAAGTTTAGAAAAGGAAGTTCTTCTATAGTCTCTCCTCGGTAAGAATGCATATAAAAGCTTAAGCTATCAAAACTTTTCCACCTCAATCAAGCCATCAATACTTTCATAATCTCTAGTAGATGAGTATTGCCAATGCTTGGCTTCATCTAGATAACCTCTTTCTGCTGAGTTATGATGGGTATAGTTAATTTTGGCTATCATTATGGTATTGCTCTGTATAAGTTTTAGGTAGCATATAGATTATAACCTTTTGAACTTAAACAAAAATTATGCATTAGAGATCATAAAACTAGTATCATATCAAATAATCTAAAAAACTAGAAAGCTAAATTCTTCTCTCCTTCTCACTCATTGAGATTGCGAGAGAGCCACTATCTTTTTGGAGTAGGGACTTTAGTCCCGTAAATGATGTCTCTCTTCATGTGACTCTTGGAGTGAAGTCCAAGCTCCAGAGTTTAGAAAAGGAATTTCTTTCGCAATCTCCTGTCTAGCGAAATAGCTCTCCATCTTTGATAATATAGCTAGGAGACATGTTGATACTATGATATATAGTAGTTCCGTATAGTCTGCTATAGTACTGGAGTAGTAACCTCTGCTGTGTAGGCTCTATAGATGGTACAAACCAACCATTGTTGCTGATGACTATCATCTGTTTTGGGTCATCTTGGTAGAGTTTGGGACTACAAGCTTCATAGCATATGGCATTTCTATATTTAGTACCATCTATAGTATAGTCTATGATATCACTACTAGCTTTGTAGTCTACCGCACCATCATAAAATATCTCATTGACTATCCTACCCAACCAATCTGGCAGGGGGTTGCTCTCACCAAATGGCACCAAGATCACTTTATCGGCTATCTTTAGTTTGCCTTTTTGAAATATATATGTGGAGTTTCTAGGTATATTCTCATCTAGTCTCAATGCACCCAATATGATAGTAATAGAGTCTGACCTATCTCTAAAATGGTTTAGCAGATATGGCTCTTTATTGAGAAATATAGGCAGTATGGACTCTGGAAATACTATAATGCTCCTACTATCCTCTATAGCTATATCTATCTTGTGATCTATCAAGTTGACAAAAGAGGGTAGCATATCTGGATCAAACTTCTCCTCTATAGATATATGAGTAGTGACTATCTCAATATCTCTATCTATATCTCCACCTATCTTTGGAGTAGGCTGATATGCCAATACTATAGCCAAAAGATAGATCAATCTACGCTTTTGGATACTCAATATTATAGATATGATCACTATGGCAAATTGCCACTTCTCTACCCCTAGATAACTCTCCACAAATATAAGCTCCATCTTGAACCAATCAAAACCAAAGGGATCTATATAACTTATAGTCAATAGAGATACCCCTCTACCCCAGATAGCTGGTATAGTAGAGACTCTCTCTATAAGATCTGATAGATAGGCAACTGCCCAAAATATAAGACCATAGACCAGAGCTGTAAGTAGCATACCTATAGGTATAGCCCAAGGGAACCCATATAGCCTAAAACTCATAGATATCCACCAAAACCAAAAGAGACCTATAAAAGTTCCACTTACAAACCAGACACTTCTATTGGAGTCTAGTAGAAGATATATAGCCAATATACCCAATATAGTTATAACTATAGGATATGACCAATCAAGCCAAGCAAGGTAGAGATATGAAGATGACAAAAAAGCTATAAAAAAGCCTCTTGTTAGCATGAAAGTGGTAACATTGTCACTTATTTTAAATATTTTACCCACAAAGGATTCCTATGGAAGCAGGAGTAGCTCAATTCCTACCACTTATTATTTTATTTGCGATTTTCTATTTTTTGATCATCAGACCACAACAGCAGCAGCAGAAAAAACATCAAGAGATGTTAAGTAGTCTGAAAAAAGGCGACAAGATAGTCACTACTGGTGGATTGATGGCTGAGATCGTCAAAGCTGAAGAGGATTTTATCAAAATCAAATTAAATGACTCTGTTATTGTCAAGCTAGATAGAGCATTTGTATCGAAAAAGTTGAACTCGGAAATGAAAACGCTTAATTATAGAGTCGTTATTTTTATTTCTGCACTAATATTTGGTATAGTATTCTCTATACCTTCTCTAATGCAGAGCGAAGGTGGCAAAAAGATCACACTTGGACTAGATCTTCAGGGTGGTCTACATATGCTATTAGGTATCAAGACACAAGAGGCAGTCAAATCCCGTATCAAATCTATAGCCGCTACTCTCAAGTATATGCTCGATGACAATGAGATCATATATGATGAGCTTAAGATTGATGATGAGAGCATATCATTTGAACTACTAGATGATGAAGATGTTGCTAGAGTAAACAAGCTCATAAAGGAGGAGATCAAAGGTATCGTCCTTAAAAATAGTGGATTGAAATATATAGTAGATATGACACCTAAAGAGATAATACTTACCAAAAAGAGTGCCATTCTACAAGCAGTAGATACTATACGAAATCGTCTTGATCAATTTGGTCTAGCAGAGCCTACTGTAGCTAAACAGGGTGAAGACAAGATATTGGTAGAGGTACCTGGTGTCAAGACACCAGAGCAGGAGCAGAGGATCAGAGAGCTTATAGCTAGAGCTGCCCATCTACAGATGATGGCTGTAGATGAAGATCGTGCTGCAAGAGTAGAGAGCATGAGTCCAAATGAAGCCAAGAAATATGGTGATGTGATACTAGAAGATGTCAAGTCTCATCAAAAATATCTACTCCGTCAGATACCTATACTTGATGGCTCTATGCTCACTGATGCTAGAGTTGGATTTGATAAAAATAATCAACCTGTCATCAACTTTACACTCAATGGGGAGGGTGGTCGGATATTTGGTGACTTCTCTGGTAAGAGTGTAGGCAAAAGGATGGCAGTAGTGCTAGACAACAAAGTCTACTCTGCTCCAGTGATCCGTGAGAGGATAGGTGGTGGTAGAGGTCAGATATCTGGCAACTTTACTGTAGAAGAGGCACATGATGTAGCTATCGCTCTAAGGAGTGGTGCACTGTTGGCTCCTGTATTTGTGATGGAGAAGAGAAGTGTAGGACCAAGTCTAGGTGCAGATAGTATCAAAGCTAGTTCAATAGCCCTAATACTTGGATTTGTACTAGTTGTTCTATTTATGATACTCTACTACGGCATGGCTGGATTGATAGCAGATGTAGCATTAGTGGGAAATCTATTTTTGATATTAGCTATTATGTCACTGTTTGGTGCTACCCTTACTCTACCAGGTATGGCTGGTATAGTACTTACTGTAGGTATGGCAGTAGATGCCAATGTCATCATCTCTGAGAGGATCAGGGAGCTACTGCATGATAAAAACTCTATAGCCAAATCCATAGAGAGGGGTTATAGCAATGCCTTCACTGCTATATGGGATGCAAATGTTACTACTCTCATAGCAGCTGTTGTACTATATGTTTATGGTACGGGTCCTATCAAAGGATTTGCACTAACTATGAGTATAGGTATTATGGCATCTATGCTTACAGCTATATTGGGTACACATGGTATATATCAGTGGATTTTACCAAAAATTGACTCCGAGAGATTCAATTTTTGGTTTGGTATTAAGAGTTAGGAGAAGAGATGGAACTATTTAGATATCAAGAGCCTATAGGGTTTATGAAGCAGAGCAAACGATTTAGTATGCTTTCGGTTGCAGTGGTGTTTATCTCTTTGGTGTTACTTTTTACCAAAGGGTTCAACTATGGTATAGATTTTGCTGGTGGTACTCTTATACAGGTGAAGTATGATGGCAATGCTCCTCTAAAGGATGTGAGAGATAGACTAAACCAAACAAAAAAGTATAAAGGTGCTAGTGTTACATATTTTGGTAGTGATGATGAGATTGTTATCCGTACCAAGAGTAGCTCACAAGTAGTAGGCGAAGATGTCGGAGATGAGATCCGCACTCTACTCAAAGATAGTGGTAAGTTCGAAGTGCGTAGAGTAGATATGGTTGGACCAAAGATAGGTAATGAACTCAAAGAGAAGGGTCTTATGGCTATGCTACTAGCGATAATAGGTATATTGATATATGTCTCATTTAGATTTGAGTGGAGATTTGCTCTAGCCTCCGTCATGGCATTGATACATGATGTCACTATAGCTATGGGGGCTATAGTGCTATTTGATATAGAGGTCAATCTCGATATATTAGCTGCACTACTTACGATATTGGGTTATTCACTCAATGACACTATCATTGTATTTGACCGTATTCGTGAAGGTGTTAGAGATATAAAGAGTCCCGATCTAGGCAATATCATCAATGAGTCTGTCACTAGGACACTATCGAGAACTACACTCACTTCATTGACTACATTCTTAGTGGTATTGACACTATATCTATTTGGTGGTGAGATCATCAAAGGATTTAGCTTTACTCTACTAGTAGGTGTGATTGTAGGTACATACTCATCTATATTTGTAGCTTCTCCTATACTACTCTGGCTAGGTTTTGATGTGCAAGGCTTCAGAGCCAAAGAGGCAGCAAAACTCAAAAGAGAGAAAGAGAAAGAGAAGATGAGAGCGATGTATGAGCAGGGAACTATCTAAATAAATAGGAGAACGATATGCAGTGGGGAAAAGTCTTTTATATCTTTTTTACTCTTATGAGTTTGACAACAAGTGCTTCATTTCTATATGAAAACTCTCTAGTAGCACTCTTTATAGCGGGGAGTGTAAATGTGATATCAACTATCCTTAAGATCGGCGTGAGAAATCTACTCTCTGCTGAGCTTTTGGCGGGTTCTTTGGTGGCAGACTTACACTTGATACCAGCATTTATAGCGATGAAGTTTTATGATGCTGATACGATAGCAGTGGGGCTAGTGATAGGTGCAGTTATAGCCAATATCTATACACTTATCATATCTATGATCGAGAGCCATAGAGAGAAAGAGTATTTTTAGACCAAATCATGCAGTAAGATTATGAAAAGAGCATCTGCTAGTTGTATTGTGGGTGTCTGCAAAATTTGACTCTAACAAAAAGTATGATAGATGATCATTTGTAGATACTCATGGTGCAATACCTATGCCAATTTATAATCTCTACTATATCATTTGGGTCTATATATCCAGATATAGAACTTCGCTAGATATGACAAGATAGGAGATACGAAGATGGTTAAATTATTTTCCAAAATTATAGTTGGTCTATTGCTATTATCATCTATAGTTGTAGCAGATATACTACCCGCATATGTCCAAAATATAGTACGAAACCACAAGATAGCTAGAGATGATATCGCTATATATATAAAAGAGACTACAAAGAACAAGATTATAGCCTCCTACAATATAGACAAAAATATGGCACCCGCATCAGTGATAAAGGTCTATAGCACATATGCTTCACTACTAGAGCTAGGATATGGCTACCGTTGGCCAACCAAATTTTACTACTATGGTAAGCTCAGAAATGGTACTCTAAAAGGCGATCTTGTCATCAAAGGTTTTGGTGATCCTACTCTAAAGAGTAGCGATATACCTCATATAGTATCTGCCCTTAGAGCTAGAGGTATCAAAAAGATCACTGGCAATATAGTGATAGACCATAGCTACTTCAAAACTATAGCAAGAGATAGTTCACACTTCGACAAAAATATATATAGTGCATACAATGCAATGCCTGACGCTCTGATGTTCAATCAACATTTGAGTAAATTTACTATCACATCAAGTGGTGGCAAGCATCATGTAGAGAAGATGATCCCTGGTGATAGCTATAGGGTATCTAACAATATCAAGAGTGTATCAGGTAGTTGTAAAGGGAAGAGATCATGGCCTAGAGTGACAGTTGACCACTCCACTACTACACCGACACTTAGACTATCTGGTAGACTCTCCAAAGCATGTCGCAAACGAACCTACACATATATCATCACCAAACCACACAAAGAGTTCTACTCTGCACTAAAAAATGAGATGAGAAGAAGAGGTATCAAATATAGTGGTAGATTGAGAGTAGGCAGAGTTCCAGCAAGAGCCAAACCTCTATATATACACTACTCTGATAGATTGGAAAATATCATATCTATCACTGCAAAAAAGAGCAATAACCTCTTCGCAAGACACCTACTACTTACACTAGGTGCCAAGATATATGGTACCCCATCTACACTAGAGAAGGGTCGAAGAGCAGTAGTGCATATACTCAATAGATACTATCTACTAGATAGTCCAAAATGTCATATAGACAATGGTTGTGGACTATCAAGAGTCTCTAGGATCACCGCTAGAAATATGGCAAGGGTACTAGATCATGCATATAGAAGCTATGGTAGAAGATGGATGAATACACTATCTATAGCAGGAGTAGATGGTACTATCAAGAGAAGATTTAGAAACACTATAGTAAAAAATCATGCTTGGATGAAGACAGGCACACTAAATAGTGCCAAAAATATAGTAGGCTATGTAGAGAGCAGATCAGGAAAACTATATACCGTAGTGATATTGGTCAATGGGAAGAGAGCTAGATGGCATGGTGCTGCATTGCAAAACGAGATAATCAAATGGCTTATAGGGTATAGAGGCTCAGGCAGTATAGTAGATAGAGATCCTATAGTAGAGAGAATAAGGCAGAAAAATAAAAAACTATGGGGTGATGGTGAGATAAATATAAGAACAAAATCTTAAGATCCCATAGATGAAGCTTCCACCTCTACTCATAGATATATCCAATAGACTCAAAAACTATAGCTTTAGAGCCATTGTAGTGGGTGGCTCTGTGCGAGATCACTTTCTATCTCTTCCCATCAAAGATTATGATATAGAGGTTTATGGCATAGAGACTATAGAGGAGCTAGGTGAGATACTATCTGCCTATGGCTCTATCAATCTAGTAGGTAGGAGTTTTGGTGTATTGAAATTGGTTTATGCCAATGAGGAGTATGATTTTTCTCTACCAAGACGAGACAAAAAGATATCACAAGGGCATAGGGGATTTGCTATAGATAGTGATAGTAGTATGAGCTATAGTGAAGCTTCAAAGAGAAGAGATTTTACTATCAATGCTATGGGTTATGATATAGAAGAGCAGATATTTTTGGATCCATATGGTGGGATGAGTGATATAGCTAGTGGAGTATTGAGGCATATAGATGATGAGACATTTGTAGAAGATCCTCTCCGTATCTATAGAGCTGTACAGTTTTGTGCTAGATTTGGATATAGACTACATGATACTACAGCTACACTATGTAGAGAGATGGTAGATAGTGGGGCTTTGGATGAACTCCCCAAAGAGAGAGTATATAGTGAGTTTACAAAACTCCTACTCAAATCACCGAAACCATCTATAGGATTTGATATCATGCATAAGTTAGGCATACTAAGTCACTTCCCTGAACTCAAAGCCCTCATAGGGGTACCACAATCACCCAAATACCACCCAGAGGGAGATGTGTGGATACATACTCTTATGAGTGTTGATGCTATGGTAGAGTTACTAGGAGATGACAAGAGACAAAATCTCAAATATATGTGGGGTATACTATGCCATGATATAGGCAAACCCTCCACAACGACAGTAGATGAAGATAACCATATCAGAGCTATAGGTCATGAGGAGAGTGGTGTAGAGATCGCTAGATCATTTATGAGTAGATTGACCAATGAACACAACTTTGTAGATGAGATACTACCTCTTGTGAAGTATCACATGCGACCCTCTCAACTATATAGATCACAAGCCAAAAGTAGTGCTATTAGGAGATTGGCAACCAAAGTCAATATAGAAGAGATAGTCACTATAGCAAGAGCTGATTTTCTAGGACGCGATACCATAGAGGCAAAAACTGGTAGATATATAGCAGGTGATTGGCTGATAGAGCAGTCAAGATCACTAAAAGTTCACAACAGACCACTAGAAAACCTTCTACAAGGAAGAGATCTCATATCGCTAGGTATGAAGCCATCTAAAGAGTTTGGAGAGGTATTAGATAGAGTATATGAGCTACAGATAGAGGGTAGGATCAGTAGCTATGAAGATGCTATAGAGTTCGTCAAACTACATATCAGTGAAGATAGTTGATATGCCGTGGGCATCTTATCAGTAGTAGCCTATGTTATCTGCTCTATATTTCTGGCTAAGCGGACTTCTCTTTGGGTAGTATCAGACGAGCTACTGTACCCTCTTTGTCTCTCCTATTGAAGAGTTTTACTTTTGCACCTATCGCATCTGACGCACTTTTGACCAAAAAGAGTCCCAAACCTACACCGTTTGAGTCTTTTGTGCGGATAAATGGAGCAAAGAGATCTTGATCTTCATCTATCCCCTTCCCCTCATCTATGACATCTATCACTAGGTGATCATCACTAATATAACTCTTGAGTTCTACCTCTTTATCATTTGGTGTGAATTTTAGTGCATTTTGGACAAAATTTTGTAATATTTGGGTCAAAAGGAGAGGTTGGATATGTGCTACATATCTATTTGGTTTCAAATCATATCTAAATCTTTGATGGTTTGCATTGGCAAGGATCTTATAGTCATTCGCCTTTTGGCTAAGAAATGTTATCACATCTATATCCTGTGGTGTCTCAAACTGAGCCCCCTCTGCTCTACCAAACTCTAATATCGAACTTACTATTTTGTTCATCTCATCTACAGAGGTGATATTTTGCCTAATGGCCTCTTTGAGATCACTCTCTTTTGTCGTTCTCTTTAGGAGTGTTACTTGATTTTTGGTCTTCATGACAGCAAGAGGTGTTTTGAGTTCGTGCGCAGCACCTATAAAGAGCTCCTTTTTGTACTTGACAAAGTTTTGTATGCGACTCATAAGAGCATTGATAGAGTCAGCCAATGGCTCAAACTCTTGAGGCAGATCATCACTCTTGATATGCTCCATCATATTCTCATTTCTTTTGGAGAGTTTTTTTGTCAAGATGCGAATGGGATTTATCAACATACCAGATAAAAAATAGGCATATAGTATTATCAATACCATACTCAAGAGATTTACCAATATTATAGCATTGTAGACTTTCTGTTGCATTCTTTTTTGTTCTGTAACATTCTCAGATATACTTAGATATGTCTGTCGCCTAAAATCATATGGGAAGAAGAGTTCTGTATAATACTCTTTTCCCTCTCTTCTCTTCTCGACATGCATAGGTCTGTATTGTGATTTGGCTACATATACTATCTTTGCATCTATCTTGAGTGTCTTTTTGAGTATCTCTCCATTCTCCTCTATAGCCTGTTTTACATTTGGGTATGTAGCAAATATATATTTGGCCTGTTTTATCAGTGATGAGCGGAGCTCTCTATCGACACTGTAGCTGATGTAGTTGTATAAAATTGTAGAGAAGAGTAGAAGCAACGCTGCCATAGCGGCAGTGAGCTTGATAAGAAAGTTAGTTCTTATACTTTTTTGGGAAAGCAAAACCGATAACCCCTTCTTCTTACGGTCTCTATAGTGGTAATACTGAGAGGCTTATCCATCTTCTGTCTGATCTGGTTGATAGCTACCTCTATGACATTTGGAGTCACTAACTCAGGCTCTTCCCATATAGCATCAAGTAGTTGCTCTTTAGATACTATCTGATCTTTGTGCATAGCTAGGTGAGTCAACACTTCAAATGGTTTACCTTTGAGTTCTACCTCTACACCCTCATATAGTATCTTCTCCTCTTCAGGATTTATTATAAGGTTCTCTATCTCTATGATATTGCTACCACCAAATCGTAGCTTTGCCTCTATACGAACTAGTAGTATCTCGAAGTCAAAAGGCTTCTTTATATAATCATCAGCACCAGATCTAAGAGCCTCTATCTCACTCTCTTTGTCATCTCTAGCTGATAGTATGATGATAGATGTTTTTGGTGTTTTTGCTTTAATATCTGCTATCAGATCTATACCATTGCCATCAGGCAACATCCAATCTAACAATACTAAATCATAATTTCGTATATCTAGGTAGTATTGACCATCACTTATATTTTCTGCCACATCATTTTGGTACCCAAACTCTTTAAGTCCATCTGATAGTGTTTTGCTTAGAGTCACTTCATCTTCTATAATCAATATTCTCATTTTAAAACCCTTATTTTTAAGATTTATTTAAAATTATAGCACAATTTTGACAAATTTTAAAATTTTTTTAATAAAATTACTTTTTTTTAAGAAAAATCATCTCTTTTATAACTCCCACTTATGACTTAATGCCACCGAAGCATTTTTGATAATATCTGGCTTTGTAATCTTGAGTCTCAATACCTCTATATTTGGGTATAAGATAGATATCTTATCTTTTATCCCGATAAGAGCATCTTCAAGTAGCTCATACTTGGATATGGTCAGTTCTCTCTCAATGAGACTACATAGATCTGCATAGTCTATAAAGTGATCTTTTTTATAGAGATATGTAGCTTCAAGATCTACATATACCCTCTGTCTAGTTCTCCTCTCAAAATCTAGTAGACCTATGATAGTATCGATCTGTAGTGACTCTATATGGATAGTCACGCGATCTTACCCTCAGATCTATTGAAGAGTCTTACTATGTTTGGGATATGTTTGTAGAATATGATGATAGATATGACCCATATAGGAGAGTGTGAACCTATCTCTAGTACATTAGGATATATGAGATAACTAGCTATGATGAAAGCACCAAGAGCTATAAGTGAAGAGAGAGATGATATCTTCAAAAGTTTGCTAGATATACCCCATACAGCTATAGCAACTACCGCAGCCATAGGCATCATCACTGTCAATACACCAAATCCAGTCGCTACACCTTTGCCACCCTCAAATGCTAAAAATGGTGAGAAGCAGTGACCCACTACAGCCAATACGGCTATAGTCCATAGTACACTATCACTAGCACCCAACCAGATAGCAACTAGTAAAATAACTATACCCTTAAATGCATCCAAAAATAGTGTGATAGCACCCAATTTTTTAGCCAATTTTGGGTCTCTCTCTTTGACTACTCTTAGTACATTGGTGGCACCTATATTGCCACTACCCTCCTGCTTGATATCTACACCTGCAAACTGCTTGGCAAGTAGATAACCAAACGGTATACCTGCTACTAGATATGATACAAGATAGAGTATGATATTTTGATTGAAAAAATCCATTGTTGTGATCCATTATGTTAAGATATATGCAATTTTAACTGAATTTAGATAAAATAACTACAATTTTAAGTCAAATGAGGAATATATATGAGTATAGACTATAGAGCTGAGATAGAGAGGATGAAGCGAGAGTTACCTGTGACTATCGTTGCACACTTCTACCAGAGAGATGAAGTCTTTGAGATGGCAGATATCACAGGTGATAGCTTAGAGTTGGCTAGACGATGCAAGGTGGACAAAAACCCTTGGGTAGTATTTTGTGGTGTTGGGTTTATGGGACAGAGTGTCAAAGTGATAGCTCCAGAGAAAAATGTCCTCATGCCAAAGGTGGCTTGTTGTGCTATGGCTAGGATGATAGATAGTAGCTATTTTGATGATAGTGTTAACTATATGGTAGATAGAGGCATACCCAAAGAGGATATACTCCCTATCACATATATCAACTCCGATGCCACAGTCAAGTCAAAAGTAGGCGAAATGGGCGGTATGGTATGTACTAGCTCCAATGCCTTCAAGATCATAGAGAAGGGGCTAGAGAGTGGCAAAAAGATACTATTTGTCCCCGATAGATGTCTAGGTCAAAATTTTGCCAACTCTATGGGGCTTAAGTCATGTATCATAGGTGAGGGGGAGTGCGACCCAAAAGAGGCTGATATCATATGTTTCAATGGATTTTGTTCTGTTCATCAACTATTTACACTAGATGATATATCATTTTATCGTGAGAGATATCCCGATATCCTCATAGCTGTACACCCAGAGTGTGACCCAAAGATAGTAGAAGCATCTGATTTCTCTGGCTCTACCTCCCAACTTATTGAATATGTCAATGAGTTGGATCCTGAGCAGAAAGTAGCAGTAGGTACAGAGTACAATCTAGTCAACCGTATGAGAGAGAAGAATACATATGTGCTATCATCAACCAAACCTGAGTGTCCTACTATGAATGAGACTACACTAGAGGATCTATATCTCACTCTTAAGTCTATAGAGGATAATAATCCTATCAATGAGATAGTAGTAGATAGACATACAGCCAAATGGGCAAATATAGCACTAGAGCGAATGTTAGATGTCAAGTAGAGTTGACATCTACGCAAAATTGGGTATAATCAAATAAAAAGGAGGCAATATGCCACTACTAGATAGTTTTACAGTAGACCATACCAAGATGAATGCACCTGCAGTAAGGGTAGCCAAGAAGATGAAGTCGCCAAGTGGTGATCTGATCACAGTTTTTGATCTGAGATTTTGCAAACCAAACAGAGATAAATTGTCAGTAAAGGGTATCCATACTCTTGAGCATCTATTTGCAGGATTTATGAGAGATCATCTCAATAACAAAAATGTAGAGATCATAGATATATCTCCTATGGGGTGTCGTACAGGATTTTATATGTCACTACTAGGAGAGCCTACCAAAAAAGAGGTAGCCAAAGCTTGGAAGAGATCTATGAAAGATATACTCAAGGTTGAGAAAAAAAGTGATATCCCTGAGCTAAATATCTATCAGTGTGGTACATATAAGATGCACTCACTCAAAGATGCCAAATCTATATCTCAAAAGGTATTAGATAGTGGTATAGGTATGATGAGCAACAAAAAGCTCAAACTCTCAAAAAAGATACTCAAAGGTCTATAGATATGTATATATTGATACCTGTAGATGGAGTTGATGAGAAGCACTCCAAGATAACTACACTGATGAATCTAAACTATTGGGCATTGATAGAGTTTGATGAGGGTGAGACAAAATCGGTCACATTTCATAAAGATCGTACCCAAATGGGTGTAGATTGGGTAGATTTCATAGTCTTAGAGAACAAATTTGAAAACTATATGGAGTTTATGGAAGAGGGTATGATGGTACTAGTAAGACGAGAAGAGGAGTCTATCGAAGATATTATTGAAGCCTTTAAATTTAAAGAGTTAGATGAAGCAGGTTTATAATGAAGAGTCAAGAGAGGCAAAAACTCAGATCTTGACAAGTGATGGTTCATATACACTCTACTCGACAGAGTTTGATGAGCCATACCACTCCGATAGAGATGGTGCTCTATTTGAATCACTACAAAAACATGTGATACCCGCTTTTAGACTCAAGAGCAGTGAGAGAAGATTGGCTATACTAGATATATGCTATGGACTAGGGTACAACACTCTAGCCACTCTCTACTATATAAAAAAACATCAACTTAAGATAGATATAGAGATCGTTTCACCAGAGTTTGACAGAGGGCTTATAGAGTCTCTTGCTATCTTTGACTATCCTATAGAGTTCAAGTCATTCAGAGATATCATAGAGCATCTAAGCCAAAATTTTTACTATAGAGATGATGATATATCTATAGAGATTTTGATAGGTGATGCTAGAGAGAGTATCCCCCAACTAACACAAAAATTTGATATAGTCTACCAAGACCCCTTTAGCCCAAGTAGCAATCCCCTACTATGGACAAGAGAGTACTTCCAAGATATCAGAAGAGTAGTCAAAGATGATGCGATATTGACTACATACTCTGTAGCCGCAGCTGTCAGAATGGCTCTCGATGAGAGTGGGTTTGAGCTATTTTTTGTAAACAATCAAAATATGAGAGACTCTATGGTAGCTTCACCTACTATGATAGATGAGTTTAAGTATATAGATATGGAGCTAAAAAAGAGAAGAAATCCAACAGCAAAAAGTCTAAGAGATGAGATGTTTTTTTAATCCAAATTATCCATTGCAAATCACAAAACTTGCTGTACTGTAAACATTTACAAATTTTAGCTTTATCTAGCGATATAATTTTTTAAATCAGATAAATTATTAAGATTTATATTGTATACTAAGTCTATTATATAAACTACACAGGAGACAATTTTATGAAACAGGGTATGATTATATTTATTGCAGTCGGGGTTATTGGTTCCTATTTTCTCATAAGTTTCTTGAACAAAATGCAAAGAACTGATAGTCTATCAACGGATGATACAAGACAGGAGAGATCAGATTTGACACACTACAGAAAAGATGTAATAGGTCAAACTGTTCTTACATTCAATAGTAATGAATCATATGATAAGAAGCTTGAGATATGGAAGAGAAGTCCTCTTCATCAAGAGTATCTTGACCTTTTTCCAAACTTTATGGCTATGAAAGCATTTGTAGATGATAGAATAACAGATGCTTCATTTAAAGGTGAGCTTTTGAAGAAGATAGATAAGATCGAGAGTGATTTTTTCTCTGGATCTATTTCAAATATAGAAGCAAGAGAAAAACTTAAAGAGTTGTAAAGGATTAAGTTATGAAGAATGAACTACTTCTCTTTGTAGTTGTTGGTGCTTTTTTTGGATATTTTATGCTTGGCTATGTGAAGAATAGTGAAGGTCAAAAAGATGATACTATCTTTGTGGATGCAGGATCTAAATACAACACCTCTCTTGAGAAAAAGAGTGGGACATATAAGCACAATATAGATCTAAGCACAACAGAAGAGTGGAGACAAGCAGACAAATGGCAGCAGAGCTATCTACATGAAGAGTTCATGAGACTCTTTCCCGATTTTGAAGCTATGAGAGAGTTCGCCAATAACAACATCATAGGCGACTCATTTAAGGCTAAGCTCATAGCAAACATAGATAGAGTAGAGGATCCATTTTATGCAAATGAGATAGACAAAAATGAAGCTCTCAAAGGTCTTGATGAGTTCTAAGATATAGGAGGATCAAGATATTTTATGCTCTTGATCTTCTCCAATAATCCTACTGCATAATTCTACTTTATCAAGAATATATTTTACAAAAACCTACTAAAGTAATCATCTCTAATAATATTTGGGTATAATGCGAAAAATTAGACTAACGATAAGAGGAAATCCCCCCTATGCAAAAGATCAAAAATATAGCCGTCATCGCCCATGTCGACCACGGCAAGACAACACTAGTAGATGAGCTACTCCAACAGAGCGGTACATTCTCTGCCCACCAAGAGGTAGAAGAGAGAGTCATGGATAGTAATGACATCGAAAAAGAGAGAGGTATTACAATACTCTCCAAAAATACAGCCATCACATATGGTGAATATAAGATAAATATCATAGATACTCCTGGTCACGCTGATTTTGGTGGTGAAGTGGAGCGAGTCTTGAAGATGGTAGATGGGGTACTACTTCTAGTAGATGCTCAAGAGGGTGTAATGCCACAGACCAAATTTGTACTCAAGAAGGCTATAGAGCTAGGACTTATCCCTGTAGTCGTCATCAACAAGATAGATAAAGATGCGGCAGAGCCAGATAGAGTGATGGATGAAGTATTTGACCTGCTTGTAGCACTAGATGCCAATGAAGATCAGTTGGAGTTCCCTGTACTATATGCGGCTGCTAGAGATGGATATGCCAAGTGGGAGATGGAGGATGAAAACAGAGATATGACCCCTCTATTTGAAGCTATACTAAAGTTCGTACCAAGTCCAGAGGGTTCAGCTGACAACGATACACAAGCACAAGTATTTACACTAGACAATGACAACTTTGTAGGACGCATAGGTATCACTAGGATATTTAACGGCAAAGTTAGAAAGGGTGATGAGTATCTACTAATCAAGTCATGCGGAGAGAAGACAAAGAGCCGTATATCTAAACTCATAGGATTCAAGGGTCTTGAGCGGATAGATATAGCAGAGGCAGAGGCTGGTGATATCGTAGCTATTGCTGGATTTGCAGATATAGATGTAGGTGATAGTATATGTGACCCAGCCAATCCCGTAGCACTAGATCCTATGCATGTAGAAGAGCCTACACTATCTGTAGTATTTTCTGTCAATGATGGACCATTAGCAGGTACAGAGGGCAAACATGTCACATCCAACAAGATACACGATAGATTGGCGAAAGAGATGGAGACAAATATCGCTATGCGTATGGAGCCACTTGGTGATGCATCATTCAAAGTATCTGGTCGTGGTGAGCTACAGATAGGGATACTAGCAGAGAATATGCGTAGAGAGGGCTTCGAATTTCTCTTGGCTCGTCCTGAGGTAGTCATCAAAGAGGAGGATGGAGTCCGTATGGAGCCATTTGAACATCTAGTGGTAGATGTACCGTCTGATTTTCAGGGTGTAGCTATAGAGAAACTTGGCAAGAGAAAGGCTGAGATGACATCTCTTGTGCCTATGCCTGATGGTACTGTCCGTATAGAGTTTGAGATACCTGCTAGAGGGTTGATAGGATTCAGAAATGAGTTCTTGACTGACACCAAAGGCGAAGGTATCATGAACCACTCATACTTAGAGTATAGACCATATACAGGCGTAGTAGAGAGTAGAACTCCTGGTGCTTTGGTATCTATGGATAATGGTGAAGCGGTAGCATTCTCTATATTTAACCTCCAAGCAAGAGGTATAATGTTTATCAATCCACAAGACAAAGTATATAGTGGCATGGTGATCGGTGAATCAGCTAGACCTGGTGATCTTGATGTCAACCCTCTCAAAGGAAAAGCACTGACCAATATGCGTACAAGTGGTGCAGATGATGCTATCAAGCTAGTACCACCTAGAGTCATCACGCTAGAGTCTGCTATGGAGTGGATAGAGGATGATGAGCTAGTAGAGATCACACCTATATCTATCCGTATCCGCAAAAAATCTCTAGATCCTGTAGTGAGGAAAAGAGCAGCTAGAGACAAGAAAAACGCTACAAAATAGTGGGATCATAGATTTGATATTTTCAACCCAAATTATGCAGTAAAATTATGAAAATAGCATCGAGTGCTTCTGCCGTGGGTGTTTGCAAAGAGTATGAGTCTGATCAAAAGGTTGATCGATGACTATTTGCAAACACCCATGGTACGATGACTTGTGCTAGTTTTATGATCTCTAATGCATAATTTGTTCAAATCTATGAGAGATAACTAAAGCTTCAAATAGATGAATTATAACCCACAGATACTACTCTTACTATTTTTGATCTCTATATATAATAATTTTGCTCATGCCAAAAGCAAGAGTATAGATACCAACAAGACAAAGCTACCTATCGTCAGCTATAAGAGTAGTGATCTCTCTATCAGTCTCTCAGCAGGAGTCCTTGGTGACTATACATATTTTGATCAAGATAGTATAAGTATGGCACAAGTAGGGGCAGAGGATAGTCAATTTGATCTCAGAGCAGCAAGATTTGCACTCTATGGAAACTTCAAGCTTTTTGATGAGGAGTTCAAATACCTTTTGAGCTGTGGGTTTAGTGACTACTTGACAAGAGATGCAAAAACTCTCTGCAATCTATTTAATGCGACTATACTGTATGATATACCCGAAGATAGAGGTCGTATATCTATAGGTAAGATGAAAGAGCCTTGGTCATATGAGATGGTGGGCGACTCTGTAGCACTACCACAATCAGAACGATTTCTAAAGCCGTTTTTCCAATCACGAAATATAGGTATACAGTATAGCAATCAATACCTTGACAAACATGGTACATATACAGTAGGTATATTCAATGATTGGCTAGATGAGGATATCTCTTTTGCAGATAATTCACAGCAGTTTACAGCTAGAGTAACACTACTCCCATATATATCTGATGATCATATGAACTATATCCACTTAGCAATATCTTCGAGGTACAATATACAAAATAGTAGCACATTGAGATACAAGGGACAGCCAGAATCAAATGTAGCCAATATATTTGTAGATACTGGTGCTATGGATGCCGATAGTGCTATAGAGTCTGGAGTGGAGTTTTTATGGAGTCATGATGGGGTATCAATCCTTGGAGAGTACCTCCAATCAAATGTCTCATCCCGATCTCTAGACAATCCAAAGTTCGATGGGTGGTATATCTTGGGTAGTTGGATACTATCTGGAGATGGTAGACCATATGATCAAAAGCTAGGGTACGCGAGAGAGATCATACCCAAAACAGATCAAGGTGCTATAGAGTTGATGGCACGATATAGTAGATTGGATCTTGATGATGATATGGTACATGGCGGAGAGATGGAGAAATGGACAGTAGGTATCAACTGGTGGAAAGATGCCTATTGGAAGCTGAGCATGAATTATGGTAGAGTCAATCTGGATAGATTTGGTATGCAAGGCAGGAGTGATATAGCACTATTTAGAATTCAGTGGGTTAGATAGAGAGTCCTGGATTGGGTTACCTGCCTACAGCATAATGTAGCTCTTTTGATTACCTTATAGAGATGGCATCAAAAGGCTTTTGCAAAAGTTATTACTTCCCTAAGATTATGATAGTAACCAATATCACTTTAGATAAAAAAGTTTTGGTTTTGTCCCCTCTTGGGGTTTGAGAGTGAAGTATTCTCGTGTTTTGAGGATCTGAGATATTTCACTGTTTTCATCATCAAGATCCCCAAAATATCTAAGCTTCGCAGGACAAGTTATCTGACAAGCAGTAGTTATCTCACCACGAGCCAATCTCGTATCAGCACAAAATATGCACTTATCTGTTATCTTTTTGGTGGTATCTACATATCTAGCATCATAAGGACAAGCTTTGACACACTCAACAGATAAATCACACTTATCTTCATATAGTCTTACTATACCATTATCATCCATATAGATTGCATCATTTGGACAAGCTTTGAGGCAAGGGGCATCTTCACACTGTTGACACTGCATCTGCATAAAAGTAGCTTTTAGCCTATCAAGATTCCAAAAATCCCCTTGGACTTCACCATCTTGCTCTATCCATAATCTATGCTTGTTGGCTCCTAGCAATACGCCATTCTCCTCTTTACAAGCCACTTCACACGCTTTGCAGTTTATGCATAGTTTATAATCAAAAGCCATTCCATATCTTGCCATAATAATCTACCTACTTTGCTATATCTTACTAATCTTCACATCTGTATGGTGCATAGTAGCACAACCGTATATCTTCTCAAACTTATCTTCTATGATTTGATTATCACTAGCACCTACACTGTATGCATTACTCATAGCCTCAGAGCTTATACCATAGCCATGAGCCATCCATACTACATTGGGAGCTATCTTATTGGTAACAAAAGCTTTGATTTGGATTTTGCCTACGCTACTGCTCACTTCTAGCAAATCATCATTTTTGATACCTAGCTTGTTAGCATTAGCTATATTTATCCATAGGTTATTGCTGTGTATCATATCTTTTAGCATTGGATTGTTTGCCGTGGCACTTTGGGTGTTGATAACATATCTGCCTGTTATCAATCTAAATCTATCTTTTGCCACTACAAAATCATACTCATCTCTCCAAGTAGGCATAGCATCAAAGCCATTTTTGGCAAGTTTGTCTAGATAGCATTGTACTTTGTACTCTCTATCTATTGTGTAGTGTTTTTTATCTTCAGGATAGTAGCTATAGTAGTTGTTAGCTATTAGCTTCTTATCATCCATATATGGATACCAAGCCCCTTTTTCTTTGAGAGTTTTATAGACATCTTTGCCAAAATGTTTTGTGATTAGATTTTTGTTTCTAGTAGTTATATCATTTTTGTATAACTGACTCAAGTCATAACCACCCTCTACAAAAGCCTTATCTTTGCCCAACTCTTCTATACTATCTTGCAATTCACTATCAAACATAGCACTCACTTCAAAAAGTGGTTT